>JGI24006J15134_10000939_pt1 | contig 16803 bp, 13 predicted proteins | sample LinPmetageLP53_FD_15134 | JGI IMG/M metagenome (IMG submission 15134)
TGTATAAAGACGGAGAATTATTATCTGCTAAATTAGCTCATGAAGCTACTATTGCTGCTTATAGTAATAAAGTTTTAACTGAACAAGCAGAAGCTGTAGCAAATGCTGAAACTATTAAAAAAGTTACTGAGGGTGGAGAGCTTCAAGCTGCTTTATTGCCTACTGTAGGAAGAGGTAAAACTTTTGGTGTAGAAAGAAGAGTTGGTTTTAGTGCATTTGCTATGAGTTTTAATGCTAATACAGTTTTAGAAACTGGCGATAGCTTATTAACTTCTTTAGCTCCTACTATTAGTGATTTACAAACAGCAGCAGCAAATGGCGTAGATGTTAAAAATAACTATTTATATAAAAGAGCATTAGAAACAGTAAGAGAATCTAGGGCTCAATTAGGTCATAGAAGAATTAACAGAAGAATGACAAATCGTAAAACTCCTGAACAAATTAATAAATGGAGAAGTCAGCAAGCACAATTAGCTGCAATGGAAAAATCTTTGTTAAGTATGGTAACTAATACAACGTATTAACATACATGAATAAACAATATGCACAAATGAGACGCTTGTATGAGCGTGGATATATGGATGAGCGTCAATACGCACAAGTATCGATTGACTCCTACTATAAAGACCCTCGTTCTTTTAGTGAAGAACAATCAGAAGAACTATATCAATTTGCAAAAGAACGAAATATAGACTTTGAAAAAGACCCATCTGCACAAGAAAGTGCATTAGGTGGTGCTTTAAATCAATTAGCTAGTGGTGTAGTAGAAGGTTTTACTACTTTTGGATGGGCAGATGACCCAGACAATCAAACAGAAGCTTTATTAAATAAAGCAGGTCATTTAATAGGTTTTGCTCCAGATATTATTGCAGGTGTTTTTACATTTGGTTCTTCTTTACCTGGTAGTGTAGCTAGAAAATCAGCTTTTAGAGCAGCAAGATTGAAAGCTGGAGAAAAAGTAAAAACAGGTTTAGGAGATTTTGGTAAAAAATACATACCAGCATTAACTATTACAGACAAAGCTGGAGGTTTACAATTACGCTCTGTTCCTATGAGAGCTGCTGATTGGGTTATGGAGCAAGGTAAAACTAGATTAGGTGGTGCTGAATTTTTAAGAAACAATTATATTGGTAAAAAATTAGCTGCAAACCCTGACTTATTAGATATAATGGAAGAAAGTGCACACCTAGGTATAGCTATGGCTGTGTCTGCTAGAAAAGAAGGACCCGATGGATGGGCAGAATCTGCACAACATGGTGCATTAGCAGGAGCTTTTTTTGGTAGTGTAAGAAATTATGTTAACATAGGTACAATGCTAGCTTCTAGAAACCCCGCTGTTGTAAAGATGGCTAATTCTAAAATTAAAGAAAGCATGAAAGACACATTTGTAGGTCCTTCACAACCTATGATAGGTACTTTACAAAAATCTAAAGGTTTTACAACAGTAGATTATGACAAAGCACAATACATAGATTTTATTACACGTGGTACATTAGGTTCTGCGTTTACTGGAGGTCAATCTACTATGCATAATGCACCTTTTGAAGACCAAATGTATGAATATGCTTTAGGTTTCTTTTTTGGAGCTGCAGGTAGACCTAAATTTGAGTCAAAAGCTACACAAAAATTAGTAGAAAACATGGTAGGTAATAAAGGTGAACCTGATAAAATATTTACAGTGGTTCAAGAGGGTCAGAACATGATTATCAATGGTGCTGATATGAACAAGATGCAATGGTATAAAGATTTAGGCCCTAAAGAAAAAAGATATATTGATGCTTTCCAAGCAGACATTGTATTAGACCAAATTAATAGAATAGGTAATAATCAATCAGATGTTGTATTACAAGCAATTAAAAACAAATTAGAACAAATAGGACCTGAAGGTATTGAAGCTTTAAGTAAGCGTGAAAAAGTAAGAATACTATTACAAGCCAATAAAGAAGCTAAAGCAGAATTAATTATTAAAAATGAAGCTTTTTTAGAAGCAAAAAAACAAGATTTAGCTCAAAGACCAGATGTAGATGTAGCTAAATTAAAAGAAGGTGAAACAGTAGATGTTTATACTGCAGAAGGTAGAATTGAACCTGTAGAAGTAACTAGTATTAAAGATGGTTTGATTTTAGTAAAAAGTCCTACAGGAGATGTAGTTGAATTAAATAAAACTCAATATTTTACTAAGAATGTATTTAGTCCTGAGTTTGCAATTCCTAGTATAGATATTGTTCCAGAAAAGTTTAGAGGTAAAAAATTAAACGAATTAAAAAATGAAGAAAAAACAGAGTTACAAGAAGCGTTAAAGTTAAAATTAACTTCATCTATAAATAAAGCTAAAGAAATACCTGAATTTTACGATGCTGTAATATTAACTCAAAAAGCTGTAAAAGTAGAATCAATACGTGCTAATGAAAATAAAACTGATTCTGAAATTGCTGCATTAGAAGCTGAATTAAATCCTGAAAGTTTAAAATCAAAAGAAAAACGTACTGAAACAGAACCTATGGATGTTATTGATACTCAAAGAACAAGTAAAGCTAGAGAAATACTTGATGACATAGCTAAAGATGTTCCCGATTTAAATGCCGTAGAAACTAAAAAGATAATGAAATTATTGTCTCAAAGGTCTAGTAATAAAAAAGAATTTATGGATGGAGTAGCAGAGTTTATAAAACAAAAAAGAAATGAATTGCCTGATGCTGAGTTCCAAAAACTTAGAAAATATTTTATTGGTAAAAAAGGAAAAGAAAATCCTTTAAATGCTTTATACTTTGAATATTCTGGAGCAAAAGAAAGACAGACTTTAACAATACAAAAACAAAAAGCAGGTGAAGGTTTTGAATATATTATTATAGAAACTCCTACACAAGATGGGTACAATAAATCTTTATTACTATCACGAGAAGATACTTATCATAATAAATCTATTGAAGGTAGTAAGCCTACTGATATTAAAATACAATATATTAAGACTGATGGTAAGTTTGAAAAAACTGGAAGCAAAATAGGACAATCAAAGCCTTTTGTTAATAAGTTTGAAATAAAAAGCGATATGCACAATATGAGTCAATCTTTACGTACTGATTTAAATCCTAAGTTTAACGATAGATACATACACCATATAAACCCTTCTAACAATGAATTAGTAGCAAGAAGATTTGCTTTTAGTGATAAAGCTGGAAGTAAAAGATATTTACCAGAACATGAATTAGCTATGAAATTTATTGAAAAAGATTTTAGTCAAGCAGCTTTTGAAAAGTTTAATAAAGAAATGCAACCTACTCACACTTATAATGAATTTAAAAAAGAAATATTAAGTAATATGATTTATGAGTTACAAGATGCTGGTATGCTTCCTAGAAATAAAGATGGAAGTTTAACAAATATATCTTCTTTAGATATACAAAGAGCTTGGGGTCAATATAAAAATAATCCTTTATTTAAAGATATTATTAAATGGACTCAATATAGAAAAGTAGTAGAAAATGGCCGTAGTTTATCTTTTGACACTGCTAAATATGGTCCTAATGGAATTAAAGCTTTAATTATAAAGGATAGTAATGGAGTTTTTGGTATATCTGATGGTCAAAAATATTACAGTAAAAGATTGCGTAAAGACGTATTAGAAGAAGCTGGTAGAGATTTAGAAGAAGGTTATATAAAAGATGTTATAGTAACAGACCCTGTTTACAATGTAAGTCCTAGTAAGTCTAGGGGTATGTTATTTAATAAATCTGCAGAGCAAGCTACTCATGAAGGTATATATAAATTAATGGAAATGAGTGGTGCTGATATAATTATAGTAGAAAGCAGTAGCAAGTCTAATAGTAGACATCAAGTTGCAGAAGTAGTTTATGATGCAAAAACTGATGCATATAGATTTAAGAAAAAAGGAGAATTGTTTAATGTTCAATCTCGTGACATAAAAATGATTAAATCTGAAGCTGAAGTAAGAAATAAAAAAATTCAAAGATTGCCTTTTGGTTCTATAATGATGAGAAGTATTGGAATGGGATTAGAATACAACAATGCTATGGAATCTTTATTTAGTGCACAAGTACCAGGGCTTCCTGGTTATACTAAAAAAGTAATGTCTATGGACCCTAGTAAACCAAGTCTTATAGAAAAAGAAAGTATAAATATAGACAATATGGATATATTTTCTGTTGTAGAACAATTTAACAGAAACATAGATACTCCCTTAGGTAGCGAATTAATTAGGTCTTTATTTGAAAAAGATTTAGAGGTTTCAGAAAGATTTGGAGAAGAAATAACAAGTGAGGATACTTCTATAAAGTCTGTTCAAGATTTGTTAAAGCAGTTTGATTATGACCCTATTGTTTTACGTGTAGGTACTAATCATAAGTACGTTGAACAAGCTTTAAAAAAATATATAAATACAAGATTGTCTAGGCCACGTGTTGACTATGGTAGTACTTACGTAAGAATGAAAGCAGCAGACCCTATGTTGCTAAAAAAAATAAATCTTACTGATAATAATTTTTATTTACACAATGGACATAGAAAAGATTTAATAGATTTACAAAAAGAAAATGGTAAAGATTATACCCTAGAAGAAGCATTTACAGAGTTAAAAGGCTATAAAGCTAAAAAGAAGCTTACTAAAACTGACGAGAATAGGGTAAAACAGCTAGAAGATGCTATTACATATGTTATAGTAAGGAGTCCAGTTGGTAACCCTTCAGGTGTCCTATCTTTAGAGTTTGGAGGATTTACAGACATTGTAGGTAAAGGAATTATAATGTCTAAGAAAAATGTAGAACGTGCAGGTGGTGCTGATTTTGATGGAGATGCAGTTGGATTATATCAAAGTTTACCACAAGCAATAAAGAAAAACTTTCAAAATAAAAAAATAACAGAACTTTTAAATAATACAGATTTAACAAAGATAGGAGAAGCTGCAAAAGAAGCAGGATTTGAAAGAAAAGAAATAAAATATACTGGTGTTAATGCAATGAATATTGTAAATCCTAAAAATCGTGCAGGACAAGCAGCAGAGGTAGTTGCTGTTTCTAAAATGATTGGTAAAACTACTAATTTAATGCAGTTTGTAAGAGAACATCTTAACTATATATCACAATCTCCAGATGGTAGAGTACGATTAAATAAAGCAGGAGATTCTTATTTAAAATTAGCAACAGAAACTATTGATGGTAACATAAATAAACGTGTTATAAAAAAGAATGGAGTAGTTTTAAAAAATGTAGAAGAAGTATTAGATTTTTTTGAAGCTTTTGATGCTCCTAATTTTTTAAATTTAGTTTTAGATGGTGCTAAAAACAGTAAAAACCCTACACCAGCAGAGTTAGAAACGTATATTTTTGATAGATATTTTGAAATAGAAACTCCTGGATTAATTTACTCAACAGATAGACCTACTGGAGGGTTACGACCAACAAATTCAATGGGTGGAACAAAATTTAATTCTTTACATAATCAAAGAGACCAATTTTTTAGTCAATCTACTGCTGAAGTATTAGCTACTATAGATGTTAATACAAAATCTAATTTTTACAAAGATAAGGGTAACAATATTTATCAGAACAAAGAAATACAAATTATTAGAAAAGGTAGTGAAGCTGTTGCATATGAAAAACTATTAAGTAAATTATTGTTTTTAGAAGCAATTCCAGCTAATGAAAGACCATCAAATCATTATGCAGAAGTGTTAGAAGTAAAATCAAAAATGTCTGAATTAGGTGTACAAGACGCTTTAAAAAGAAAACCTGTTTGGAAAAATCACGATAAAGCAGAATTAGAATTTGAGTATGAACCTGGTGGAGATAGAATGGGTGCTGCTTTTAAAGATATAGCATACATAAATGCAGATTTAAGAATCTATGACGCATTAGGAAGTAGAAGAAAGTTTTTAAATGCATTAAAAAGAGGAGTCAATGAAGGTGGAGAAAAAACTGACATTGGAACTATTACAGATATTGCTGAAAATTATTTAGGTGAATATACTTACAGTCTTGGAAATGGAAGAAGATATTCAGATAGTGCATTAAATATTGCAGAAAATTTTGGTAGAGGTGAGTTTTTTGAAAGACTTAGTTTTAATGTTAAACCTTTAAATGACGCTTCTTTTGCTGATTATACATTAAATATTTTGAGAGCTTTAGATAAAGTTCGTTCATCTGAAACAATGATGTATCTTAGAAAACAAGGTATAATAGACCCTCAGTTATTAGCATTTACAGATGGTATTAACTCTAAGGTTATAAGCGGTTTAAAGAAAAGCCCTACTGAATTAAGAGAAATTTTTGACATTTACTCCGAAATTTTAACAGATAAAAATGCAAAATCAGGTATGAGATATGACCAGGGGTATTTAACAGAGCAAGTAATGAAGTTAACTGGTTTATTAAATTTTGAAGTACAGGCATCACAGGCTAGAGAAGCTTTAAAATCTATGGGCATGAAAGATAATGTTCGTTTAGATAAAATATCTGAAGTAATAGATGTAGCATATAAATTAAAATTAGCAGATAAAGTAAAAGAATTGACATACCAAGATGGTATAACACAAGAGTTTGATATAGATGTTGCTGCTAGAGAATATCGTACTGGAAAAATGAGAAAAGTTTTAGTAGGAGATAAAGTTAAAACTTTAAATAAAGAGGTTACTGATATATTTAGTGAGATGTTTAGTAATGCTTTATTGTCTAATATATTTACTACACAAAAGACGGTAGCATCGTATTACAATAGAATAAGAAACCCTAAAGATAGTTTTTTAAATGATTATGGAATTACATTAGAAGGGATTAGTGCTTCTACAAAAAGTGCAATAGACGCTATGAGAGCATCATCTGGTGGTTCTCGTAAAAACGTAGATAAAGTTACTGGTGAAACTAAGTATGAGTTTAATGCTAGTGAAGGTAATTATAATAAAAAAATACAACAAACTTTAGATAGCATTGAAAAAAATGGAATTAACAATATGAACACTAAAGAGATAGTAAAGTTGTTTGACCATGCAAGAAGAATAGAAGTACAACGACCTAATTTATTAAAAAGCGATGCTATTCCTTTAGCACATAAAAGAAGATTTTTATTAGGAATGAAAGACATATTAACTAAGGGTGAAACTGTTAATAGAGATATAGTATTAATTAAAACAGATAACATTAAGTCTGATATAAGCAGCATTGACACTGTGCCTGCAAAAGAAAAGGTATCAGAAAATACTATAGTTAGAGATTTTGTTAATAAGAATGTAAAGAAAAAATTAAAAGATTCAGGTATATTAAAAGAAGAAAAAGTAACTGTTAAACCTGAAACAGAAGTAGTAAAAAAGTTACAAGATGTTAAAGGAGCTATTAAAGATTTTGTTATTGCAGAAAATTCATCACAAGCAGATTTGATAGAAAATATATTTAATATGACTGAAGCTGACATAGTAGGAAGTGCTAAAAGATTAGCAGAAGTAGAGTTAAATAAGATGACTGATAAAGAAAAGTTTGAATATTTAGAAAACGAAGTTACGCCTATTGAGATGCGAAGTTTAGAAGCAGGTAAATTAGTAAGAGAAAAAACTCTTATTACAGAATCCTTGGAATATGAAATAAAAAGATTAACGGATGCTATTGAAAAGAACCCTGATATTGCAGTTGCTATTGAAGGTGATTTTACATACTTCAGTAAAATGGTAGGATTAACTGGTCTTCCAGAAGTAGGTAAACCATTCGAAGGTATGATGTTATCTGACTTAAGATACTTTAATAATTATGTTAAAGATGTTTATTTGAGCAGAGATTCTATGATTGGCAAAATGAAAAAGTATGCTAACAAAGTTGGTAAGAATGTATTTGGTAATGAGTTTTGGTCTAATAAAGAAAACGTACCTAAAAGTCCTATAGATAAAATGTGGCATTATTATTTACAACAATCAGATACGGCAGGTGCTGGTAAAGCTTTACGTGCTAAAGAAATGTTACAAACATATGTAGAAAATATACCTGTATTAGATAAAAAAGATGGTGAATATGTTATTACTAAAAAGAGTATGACTAGACCTCTTTCTACATTAGAGATTGTTAGGCAGCAAGTAGACTTTGGTAATACTTTTGCTTCTACTTTCCAAGATTACTTTGAAGATATTATATCAGAATCTTTTAGCGTGTTTAATACTGGTGACAAAAGACTACAATCAGAAAAAGACATTTTAGTTGAAGCAGCAGTTAATTCAAGAATATACGATAATGGGCAATATGGTGGATTAAAATTTGAAAAGCACACTAGAGCTGATATGAGAATTGCTCATGAAAGAAGTCAAAAAGAATTAGAAAGAATGACAAAGGAACATAAAGAATTTAGAATACTAGATGAAACTGGTAAAGGTAGTGAAAGAAAAGTAACTCCAAAAGAAATGGTAGATGTATTAAACAATCGTATTACAGATTTTTATCAACAGTTTGTAGAAAATATATACAATGTAAACACTGTGCGTGTTAAGGGTAAAGTAGATTTAAAAGAAAGTGCTAAAAAAAGAGTACTTACTAATGGATTCTTAGATACAAATAAAGTACAGAAGTTAATGAAAGATATGAAAATGGGTAATGCTAGTAGGGTTGAATTAATGGATAATCTTATTGGTATGAATGAATTGCAGTTTTATAAGTATGAATACGAACTTATTAAAAGCATACAAAATATTAAAAACTCAAAAGGTGAATTTATGTATCCTGATTTTAACCCTAAAGACCCTTCTACTATTACAGACAAAATTAAACGTGAAGCAAACGCTTTAAGACAGTTTACTAGACCTCAATTTGTAGATGTTATTACTGATGNTAATGGTAGACCTACTAACTATTGGACATTTACTAACCATAATCAGTTCAAGAAAAATAAATTAAATATAGATAATCATGTAATAAAATTAAAAGCTGAGGCACAAAAAAAGATTAGAGATATGAGTGTAAATCAGTTACCTCCACACATTAAAGCTCAACATTTAGCTGGATATGAAGGATATAAAACATTAATAGAAGCTAAAGATAGATACTTTTCTGAAATATCAGACCATATTCATATTAGTATGCAACGTATGAGAAGTGAAAACGCTGGTATGGCAGACGATATGACACAAATGGTTAGTGGTAATAAAAATAATGTAATAGGTGCATTTATGGCAGGACACCAAAAAAGAAAAGGTACTGATACTATACCTGGTTTTGGTAAAGACTTGAATGTTTTGTCAAGATATGTAAAAGCATCTTCTAAATCTTACATAGATACATTAGTAGGATTAAGAAGTACGATGTTAATAGATAAGTTTCAAAAGACAAATGCTTTAAAAGATAGAGATACAACAGATGCTTGGTCAGGATATATGCGAGAGTCATTACAAAATATGATGGGATTAACAAGTATGCGTAACATCGAACTTGCTGGTATAACTAAAGGTGAAAAGAAATTATTACAAGCATATGTAGATTCTGGTTTAGATAAAAGTAAAATAGCTAGAAAGATTGGTAATAAATATAGAAACAAACAATTCTTAAGAGATATAGACACTCTTATTGCTCCTGATTCTTATTGGTATCATAAAGCAGGTACAAAATTAAGAGGTAAAGAACTTAGAGATGCTATTCAAAACTATCGTATGAACGAAGTTAATAAAATCAATAATGTTAAAAACATTAACAAGATAAATAGGTTTGGTACATTTTATCATATTACTTCAGATGCAGCTGTTGTAAATACTATACGTAGTGCAGAAGAAAGAATTGGTAGACTGTTTGGTTATAAAGAAGGTGAATTTAGCATATTCGGAGACTTAAGAATGGTTAAGAATCCAGAAACAGGTAAAATGGAAAAAGTTTCAGAAGATGCAAGACGTATTGCATTAGCACGTAAAGCTAAGAAGTTTAGTGACTTTGAAGGTAAGTGGGAGTTATTAGCTTTGCTTTCTCACCCTAAAACAGCTATAACAAACTTGTTAGGTGGTAGTCAAAATATATATGCAGACACAGGATGGCAGCCTTTTAGACAAGCAATGAATGAAGATTATTTAATCAATACAGTGTTTAAGGGAGCAAAATTTAAAACTAAGAACCCAAGAACTGGTGAAACTGTAGAAAAAACATTTGAAAGTTTTAAAGATATTGAAACGTGGTTATCTCAAGAAGGTTTCTTAGAAGGTATGTATATTGAACAAGCAGGTATTAATAAAACATTTAGAGATGCTGATATGGCTAAAGCAGCTAAAGAAGTAATAAACAGATTATTTGAACCTAAAACTAAAGAGTTATTAGATAGCAATCCAACAGAATTTGATAAAATTAGAAAAGCTACTATAATGGAAATAGGTAATAAATATGGAGTAATTGATGCTCTTGTGCAATTTGGTGGTACGTTTATGAGTTCTACTGAAATTAAATTAAGACGTACAGCAGCATTAGCACATTATTTAAATGCTAGAGATGTTATGATGCCTTTGACATCTGAATTAGAATACAATTCTCCTATGTTAATGCATATAGCCAAAAAAGGTATTGAGTCTTCACAGTTTATTTATCACTCAGCATTCAGAAGTAATTATTCCAATACTTCATTGGGTCGTGTTATGACACGTTTCCATCCTTATGCCTGGAATAGTATTAAACGTAGAAGACAAATATTTAAAGGTGCTAAGTATACTGAGTGGAGTAATACTACTAATAGCAGTAAGATAGCTCAACGACAACTAACTGCTGATTTAATGTCAATGTCTTTAGCAGCAATGTTTACATCTACTATATTTGAGTATTCACTATCTCCACCTATGTCTTGGATGCAAGATACAGCTCAATGGTTGTTTGGTGATGAAAAAGAAAGAGAAAGAGCGTTCTTTAGTCAGTGGCCTACTACATCATTTGCTCCTTTGCAAATAGTTACGCCACCTATTATGAGATATGTTTTACCACCTATTAATGCTATTGCATCAGGTGATTATGATTCTTTTGTAAAATTCCAATTAGCAACGTTTGCTCCATTTGGTAGATTAGGAAGGGATATATATAGGTCATATGAATCACCACAAATGACTGTAGACTTTATGACAGGTGTTCCAATACATAGAATGGGACAATATGTTACAAATAAACGTGATGAAGCTGATAAACAGCAAGAATTAGAAGATTCTATGTCATTAGAAGATTAAGACCTAGATAGAGCCCCCTTTTCACCTCTAATTTAACCCTCACAGAACTATCTAAATTTAGTCGAATGTTGTGTCGTTAAATTTATTTTAAGAGCTTTTAGGGCTATTTTAGAGAGCCTTTTTTTAATTATTTAGTTTATTTAGGTGAAAACGTAATGTTTGCAACGCTTTTTCTATGTGTATCTTACCATTAGGTAAATAATCAATATTATACAAATAAAATGTTCCATAGTCATTTTTGAATGTTTGAACCTGTCCTTCTTCGTTTATATTAACTTCAATTTCTTTAATATCTTTTTCCATATTAATATAATATTCTCCTTCTTATTCCCCTTCGTTATCTAATTTAGTGCCAACCAATTAGCAATACGATAGCTTAACTTACAAGCAATCTTATCTTTTAGTAGATAACCATTAACTAAAGGTAATGTGGACTTAACCACTCGACTCCTTTTAAGTCGCATTGTTGAAGGGGAATAATATTTTACTTTTCTTCTTTAAACAAATTATCAAAAATGTTTTTAATAATTCTTTTTATTACCTCTTGTTCTTCTTCTGATACAAATGGTGCTTTTTTAAAATTAAGTAAAGCAGACCTTATTATCAATAGTTCTTCATTACTAAATTTAATCATCGCAACACTCACAATTCCCTACTCTAGGTTGAAAGCTATCATGCGAATCTTCTGATGCTCTAAATATTTCTTTATCAGATTTACCAGCGTTTTCAAATTTATATAATATGTTTGTTAATGTTTCTACATCTACATTTTTTACTATACTTTTTATTGATACAAGCTGCGATACTGCTTTCATTAGTTCTGCTACTTCTTTACTTGTTAGACTTGCTTGTGCCATTGTTATGCTCCTTTTCTATTTTAATTAATCTTATCCATTCGGAATATGGTAATACAGCTAATGCTTGTTTACGGTCCATCCTTGTAACTACAATATCTACATCTTCAGCGTGATTCTCTGGATATAGCCATTGTGCTACTTTCTTTCTTCTTTTAGCTTGTATACAGTATTCTTCTACCATACAATCTACTTTTTCAGATTTTCCTAGTGCTCTACCATCAGAAGCATAGGCCCTCTTTGCAGAGAGCCCTTCTTCTTTTGCTATATTTACACATTCACGTTCAAGGTTATTACCTCTTATTTTGTTTCTGTGAGCCATAGCCTTATACTCCATTCCATTTCTATTGGTCCTATACCAAATGAAAACGACAAGTGTTGTCCGCTTTTACTTGATATAAAAACACCAATGCTAAATATTGATAATAATATAATTTTTTGCATTATATGATTATCCTCTTGCATAGTTTCTAGTCTTATTATGTTATCTATCATCTATTTTATCTATCCTTTCATAGGTCATTGTTTCGTAATGAAACTTAGTTAGTATTTCTAAAGGTGATTCGTCACGAGATTTAACAGAAGTTACTAATCTATATTTATCATCTCTATCTGCTCCTTTAATCATAATAACTTTGTCTGCTTTTTGCACAACGTTAGAAGAACCCTTTAATGAGTGTATTCCTAGTTGCCCAGATGTTGCTGAACTTTTGTTAATATGATGTATTGCTAATACTAACGTATTATTTTTCTGTGCGATACTTTTAAGTGCATCTATTTTCATGTTTTGTTCTTGAATATCATTTCTATATCCTTCAACTTGTAGTTCATCTGTAGTATCTACTACTAACACACTAGGTTGATGTTCTGCTACTATGCGTTTTACTGCATCAATTTGTGGTTGTACTGTCATTATCTTTATATGTGATAACAACTCTTTAAATGAAGTATTTTCATTTGAAAGATATGTATTATTTACCCACTCTTTTGTTTTCTTAGCAACAATTTGAACAAATCTACGAAAAGTTAAGAACTCATTCATTTCTAATGATAGAAACAAAGTATCCCTTTTAGCTTTAGCTACAATATGTTGTACCAATGCTGTTTTACCCATACCTGTGTCACCTGAGAATATTACTAATTCTCCTGGTTTAAGGTCGTAAGGCATACATCCTGGAAATATATTAGCCATATTAATAGACTTTTTAGCAAAGTCTTTTTGAATATACTCTGTAAAAGCATCTTCTAACTCATCTATACCTTTTATATCTAAAGTATAGTTTTTGTTTTTATAGTAAATACATTTAGTGTCACAATATTCAGACATAATAATATCATTACATCCATATTGATAGTTTCCTTCATATATATCACTTACTATTCTAGATACTTGATTATCAGACATACTTCCACTATTCCATTCATACAACGATGCTAATGTAGCAAGAAATGGTATACCTGCACGTCTGTAAGACGAAGCTATACGCATTCCTTTTTGGTGCCTAGAACCTTCTATTGGACCTTCATTGAAAACGTGTTGCATACAAGTTACAACAGAACTTGTTTCTGATGTTTTATTGATTGCTTTTTTAATAACAAATGGTGCATCTACAACCTGTGTTTGTAAATAAGGTTCTATTGTTGCGCCTGGTTTATTAAGTTCAAGAAACCAATCATTGTATTCTTCGGTATAGTATTTGTATGATTCTTCTGATTGAGCAGCATCTATTACATCTTCCATTGATAAATCATCTATATATTTTAATGGAATATATACTTTATATGCTTTTGTTTTAGTGTTATAAGACCAATTACTTCTTATAATTCTAGTCTTATCGTAAATACTATCTGCAAAACTAAAGTGTTTTGTTAATGTTTGTTTTACTTTTTCGTGTATATTTTTTGCTGGTTGAAATCCAAATACATCTAATAGTTCTATGTGAAAACCTGTTCCACTATACCATAGATTTATATGTTTTTCTTTAATACCAAATTCTATACATTCTCCTATATGATTTTTTACAAGTTCATATAACTCGTTATCATCTAATCCGTTTTTATCAATATCAAGGATTAGTCTATCTACATAAACTAACCCTTCATATCCTTTTAAACTACTGTTTTTGTTTACGTAATCATACAAAGATTTATCGTGACTATAATAAGAGCCATAACTTTCTTTTTCTGTAAACGAAGTAAGTTTTATTGCATTATGATAAAGTTCTATTGGAATAATTTGATTTCTATTAGAGATGCTATTCTCAACATACTCTACGTACTTTTGATTATCTTCCATCCTTTTATTGCTCCATTATCATTATGTTTTATTTCTTCTAATTTTAATCCATAGCGTTCTAAAGTATTACTTTCACGTAATTTTCTAAATGCTCTTGAATATGTACTTGCAGTGTGTACTTTTTGATGTGCTAATCTACCATATGTCGGAACTTCAGACTCGAAGTTATAAGAATAAAACCACGGGTCTGAAGAATTAACACGACTAGACAACCATTTAATAATTATCTTTTCAGATGTCATTAAAATGGCATTCCATCAGATTTTGGTGTAACAGCTTTAAGCATTTCTGCTTTCAAGTCATTTACCTCTTCTGCATTAGATGTATACCCAATAAAATCTTTAGGGTATCCAGCTTCTACTGACTTTTCAAATTTAGCTTGTAAAGCTTCAGGGTCATTTATTGAACCTGTTGTTTGCCAAATTTGTTTTTTGTATTTACCATTAGATAAATAGTTAATAACTGCAATATCTTTACCAACTAATGGTGTTAGATTTACTTTTCCTGCATCAGACACTTCAAGTTCTGTACCTGAAGATACGTGTAATACATTTAAGTTATCTGGGTATTTAAGTTCAGTTACTACTCCTGCAATATCTTTTTCAAAGTTTTGATTTACAAATAAGTTATAGTTATATCCATTACTTGTATCAGTAAGTTTGATGTGAACGCTGCAATCATGGTAAGGAGAATCAATTTGTTCTGCACTTTCGATTGTGCAATTATTTACAAAGAAATTTCTCATTTGTTTTGTACCTGCGTTATTAGGTGTTCTTGTTCCAGTTATAGCCATTATTTAGCTCCTTTATTATTAGTTAATGATTCAAAGTATTCGGTACTTTGTTGGACTTTTAGTTTGGTATCAAAGAATCCTGCACCACGTTTTTGTTTATAACGTAATACATCTTCGTCTGATAGTATCCCTGAATTAGCTAGCTTGTCCATAGCTTCTAATGATTTGATAGTAGGGTTAATGACTTTTTGTTTTGCTTTAGCATTATCTACTTCTTCTTTACTAGCAATAGCAAAGTCACCACCAAAGCCTGCAAATGCTAATGCACGACCTACTGCTGATGTTTCTCCGTTCTCTAGTGCTGATGTTTTGTTTACAAATCCTGTATTATCACGTTCAGCTGCATGACCTACATAAACCCATTCTGGTTCTTGTATTGGATTTGGTATTACTGTTGCTTTTACAACATACTCGTTACAAGTTTCTCCTGTAGGTGAATCAATAATTTGATTAACACTTACAAGTTCTGTTTGTATTGAGGCTTGTGGAAACTCATCTGCGAATGCGATAAGTCTATCTTTTACTTCGGTATATTCTTTACCTTTGAACTTCATATAAGTTCTCCTTTATTATTATTATTAGACTAGCAAGTTACGTATAGTAACTCACTAATCCAATATTTAGTTTAACTATTTAGATTCATAAGAGTTTAAAAAGATTATTGTTTGATATAATGTATTAAAAAATACACTATTTATAGAAACTATTTCTTTTTTTAATTTCTCGTCATCTCCATTGTATTGCTTTAGTTTTAATGTTAAAGACGATAGGTATACTGCTGCATCACATAATTCTTCGTATGCTTCTAATCCCATATCTCTACCATCGTTTTCTTCTATTGGTACTTCTTCACCATAGCGTTTAGCACCAACATCTAATCTACTAGCAATGTCACCAATTAATCTATCTGTAATAAAATGTCTATTTTTTATTCTATTTTCAGAGTCTAATTGTTCTCTTACCATCATTAGATTTGATTTTATGTTTTCTAAGATTCTATAATTGTTTGTAATCATACCTTAGCTTCCATAAACCATTTGTAAGCTTCACTTTTTCCAGGACCTTGTACACCTTTTGGTAATATTTTTCCTGCTTCTATAAGTTCAGCTTCTGTTATTATTCCTCTTCTTATCATTCTTATTGCAACAGCATAATCTCTTCTAGATAATCCTCTGCAATGCACTTTACCACTTCCTGGTCTTAATGCTTCTTGTTTTTCATTCATGCTCTACTCCCGTCTAATATGGCAATATATTTATCTTTATTGCCGTTACATTCTTCTATTATTTGCTCTTCCCATTCAGAATATTTTAATGGATAATCAAAACTATCGCAACAATCTGAAGTATACTCTTCATACTTTGGCCATATAATATTATCTAAAGATAATATTGGTATACTATTTTCATATCCAGAATGATTCATTGGTATAAATGCACTTTCAAATACATTTTCACTACCACAATAGTTGCATACCCAGATATCTTCATCTTTAGTTTTAGGATTTTTTACCAATCCTGTTTTAAAGACGATATTGTTTTTATTTAATGGACCTTCGTGTTCTATACTCCATGTTTTATCTTCATTCATCATCTCTCTCCTTACTGTTAATTCTGAATTGTTCTATCCAGCTATCTTTATATCTAGGTGCAAAACTAACATCGTTAAACCACCACCAACCTCTACCATATAT
>JGI24006J15134_10000940_pt1 | contig 16799 bp, 13 predicted proteins | sample LinPmetageLP53_FD_15134 | JGI IMG/M metagenome (IMG submission 15134)
CAAGCGAGAGCGAGGAAGACCTGGTGCTGACCCCTACCCCTAGGGAGGACGCCCCCTACTGCGATTGGGGTGTATGCTGGGATATCCTAGAAAATATCGGTCGCTCGGTGGTGACCATACGGAAGGAGCGAGCGAGCGATTACCTCAAGTCTCGGGCCCACTGGAAGGAGGTGCGGTGGGAGTACCGAGCGAGAATGTGTGCTATGAATCCGACCAAGCAGTACCCTATCGCTCGCTACGATAGAGAGTATGATGTCATGATCAGATACCCCCGTATGGGGAGCGACCTAGTGAAAGCGATGAAGTACAAGTATGTACAGAAGGCGTTGGAGCGAACGAGTCAGGGGTGGAGGCTGGGTACGGGTAAGTGGAGGCACCATAGGATACAGTATGTACCTCTGTATATGTATGGGGACTAGAGCGAGTGGGTGAGTGTGTATGTATATTTGTCATATCTGAGTTTGGGAGTTTCGCACCCTTGCTATTGTTTGTTTTGGAGAATGAGAAGAGACCATTATTATCAAGAGAGCAATATGACTTCCAAGATTACCAAATACGAGACTGAGTTCCTGACCATGATGGGAGCCCTGAACGAACAGATGACCGAACTCGCCGAGAGCGGTCTAATGTCTGAGGAAGCACTCCGCAAAATGGGTGCGACTCAGGTGGAACAGTGGGGCAAGGTGAAGGGTCTGCTGAGCGAAATGTTCAAGAGCGAGTACTACACGAAGCGAACGAATCGCGAGAACTCGCTCCAGACCAAGCGAATGAGTGAGCAACAGAAGCGAGCGAACGCCGTGGCGTCCCCTGGGACCTTCCATATCTGTCAGCGGTGCGATAGAATCTTCGTGTCCAAGGGGAACCTACAGCGACACCAAGCGGGGACGGTGCTGTGCTCGGTGATTCGCCTCACCAAGAAGGGGGCCGTCCAAACGGGAACCCACCGCACCAAGAAAATCACCGATTACATACACCATCACTTTGACGATGTAGAGAGCGAGGACGAGGAGGAGATAGCATAGAAATAAAATCAGAAACTAGGGGTAGAGAAATGTCCGTATTTTGTCGCCTGAACGATTTTTTACAGATAGAAAATTTGACAGCCCGATTTATATCTTCCTCCTTTCATATGGTCAGCGACAAAACACGGACATCCATTCAGATCGGAGGCTGTTTGGGAGTTCTGGACCCTGTCCCTTGTTTGATTCTTAAGAATAAAGGACTTAAGGAGGAAATGGCACTACTAGACAAGAAGGATATGAGTGAGATGAATATGAAACCCTTCGTGAAGGCACTGGAGCGAAAGTACGGTGCGGGGATTTTCATCCCTATCCAAGTGATTCCCGCCCACGCCCACCCGTCGGGTAAAAAGAAGCTAGTGGGTGGTGATCATAGCGACTGGACACGGGAGCGAATCCTCGCTGAGCGTGAGGCGGGTGGTGGCAACATGGCCCATCGTGATAATAACTTCAGTCTCTACCTGAAGCATATGGAGGGTCTCTCTGTCATTGATTTTGATACGAAGGAAATGAAGGACTCTCTGCTCTACGACCGACTCGTGGCCTCGGGCACCTTTCACACGGAGACCGACAAAGGATATCACTTCTATGTCCATATAGACAATCTCCCTCCGTATCAGAACGAGGTTGATCTCGCCAACTTGACCTACTTCAACGCCCCAGACGATATTGACCTCATCACAACGAAGCGAAATGTGTGGGAACCCTTCAGTCGCAAGGTACGGGGAAAACACATACAGGGGTTCAACTGGGAGTGTTTCAGTCAATTCTTCAACGAGCCCAAGATGAACTTCGTGGGAGCCCCGCCCCCTGTCGTGATCGTTCAGGATGAGGAGGAGGCGATTGTCCCTGCGGTGGCTGAGGCCCTGTTAGATATGGAGGAAGTTCATGAGGGGATTGATGCGTACCGATTCAAGCGATACCTAGACAGGCTCGGCGAGTCTAGGTATGGATATGACGATTGGGTCGGTGTCGGGATGATCGCTCATAGCAATTTTGAAGGGAGCGAGGAGGGATTCACCCTGTGGCGTGAGTGGTCCCTGAAGGATCTCACGGGCAACCATATGACGATGGTGGAGCAATTGAGGAAATACGATTCGTTTGACGCAGACACCCAGACACGCAAGAAGACCTGGAAGACCCTGCGATATATGGCAGATCAGGACAACCCTGAGAATCCCTACCAGACGATCTATGAAGGTGGAGGCGAGGACGCGATTACCCGCGAACTCAACACCGAACTCTCCTACAACAAAAAGACCTCCGAGTATATCCTCGGGCTCCCCGATGACGATTGGGAGCAAAAATCACGACCTCAGGTGATGGCCCACTACGAGAAATACGATTTCCCCGTGACCTATCTAGACCCGAAGGGGAAAGAGGTGACGACCTCCTACAATCCCTTCAAGGTATGGGTCAAGAATATCAATCGCCGTGAGGTCAATAAAATCGTGTTTGATCCACGGAACCAATCGCCCGACTGTCATAACCTCTGGACGGGCTATCCCCTGGGTGAGTTAGAGACGGTGGCGTCGTGCGACGAATCTCTGTGTTCGCCCATCATAGACCACATCCATAAGCACTGGTGTCGTTCCAACCAAGACCATACGGACTATGTGCTGAATTGGTTGGCGAGTAAGCTCCAGAAACCGTGGAAGAAGGTGGCGGTGACGATTGTCCTCAAGTCCAAGGAGGGCTCGGGTAAAAACATCATCCTCAATCACTTCAAAAAAATCATGGGCAACTACTATATCTCGCTCTCCAATGTTAAGAATGTGTTGGGCGATTTTAATGGAGCGATAGAAGGTAAGATGCTCATCAACGCCGATGAGATTTCCTATGGTGGCAACAAGAAGGAAATGAATCAGTTGAAGGCGTTGATCACCGAGGACGAGACGGTCATCAATAAGAAAAACAAGGAGCAATTCAAGATCAATAACTATGCGGACTACATCTTCACCACGAACGAGCTCTGGTTCATCGGTGTCACGAGCCACAGTCGGCGATTCTTCGTGTTGGATATGGATGATTGGCTGAGTGGTGTCAAGGACGGACCCGAGAAAAACACCTACATCCAGACCCTCTTAGATGTCCCCTCGGATTGCTTGGCCAAGTACCTCCTGACACGGGATATCAGCGGGTTCAATCCACGCGAGTTTGCTCGTACCGACCTCTTCCAACGCCAAGTTCAACTCAACTGGACGAGCGATGTCAAGTACATCCATAAAATCATGGAATCGGGATATCTGCGTATGGAGAAACCCCGTATTAAGTGGGAACTCGGCGACGACGATGAGATGGATGATGTGGTCATCTGTCGGGAGCATCGGACCACGCACGAACAGGCCCATTGGTTCAAGATGGATGCGATTTACTCGTGCTATTGCTCCTCTAATCTGGGTGGGTATGCGACGCGTGTCCCTCAACACTCGTTCTTCACGACTTTCTATGAGATATTCCCTACGGTCCGAGAGATGAAGTACAAGAATAGCAAGGTCCTCCGATTCCCCACCTTGGCCGACGCACGGGCGAACTTCAACGCGTTCCAGAATTACACCTTTGATTATGGCATAGACCTTGTGGAACTCGTAGAGGATGACGAGTATATGGTTCATGATCACGGAGACGATGGAGGAGGTGGCTTTTAATTGAAAAAGACACGGTGGAAACAAAATACGGACATTTGTATATATGGAGGAGAACGACTACGACGAAATTATCTCCACTCTCGCGAAATGCGGTCGCCCCGATCTCATCGCATCCTTTCAAAAGATGTATCAATCGTTCGTCTGTAGCAGTCCCTCGGCCTCATCGTCGGAAGAGGATACCCCGCGTCCAAAACACGGCAAAGCCGTCTATGAAGAGCTAGAGGTGGTCATATCTCCAGAGGGGTTTTATTCCCTCGCATGACGAGACGATCGTGGATATACTGCTCAAAACAGGCGTGGGGGAGGGTTTTTCCCCGTTTTTGATAGACGGACCCGTGTATCATTTTGCGATAGATAAAATCGCCCCGCTCCTCGCCTATATTTTTTACACCCAGCTTATTATCACACCGCATCTTACGGTTGTGATTGTTTTGGCTGACACTCGTCCATCGTAGGTTTTTGATGTGATTATGTAGGCGATTACGGTCTATATGATCTACTTGAGCAAGACCCTGGGGGTTCGGTAGGTAGGTGAGGGCGATCAGGCGTCCGATGTGTTCCGTACGCCAGTTGTTCTCATCGGTTTTCAGAGAGAGGACCTCGTATCCACAGTTGTTGATATGAGGTTTGAGGTACTGGTCGCGGTCCTTATCATACAAGAGTCCGTCGTCGGTGAGCAAATAGCGTTGATAGTTGGGGGGTGATATCATCGTGGGCTCTGAATGAGAGTTGTTTTTAAGTAGGAAGATACTTAAACACGAGAGTAGATACAGAAGTAACGAAACCACCTATGTCTGAATTTTTGTCCTCCGAACGCAAGGAGGAGATCATTGAGCAATACTTGAAGCGAGTGGAGAGCAAGACCAAACCCACCCAGGCCCAACGACAGGTCTGGAACAGGAACTACTACCAGAGCAAGGGGAGGAGTCCTGAGATCAAAGAAAAAGCACGAGTGAAATATCTCGCCGAAGCCGAGATGCGTCGGGAGAAATCCAAAGTGAATTACTACAAGCGGGGCGACCGCCTCCATATCTTAAAAACCAAGTACCCCGACATTTATAGCAGGTATGTTATCAAATGAGTGGCTGGACCATAGAATGTGAGGAATTGTTGGCGGAATGGTCCGAGAAGGCGTCCTGCTATCGGTGGCTCCACGGGAAGAGCGAGAAAAAGTACAAACGAAAGTACTATTGTTTCAGTATCCCTGTCATCATCCTCTCTACCGTGACGGGTACAGCTAATTTTGCCATGTCCGAGTATGTGCCCGAGGATAGACAGAAACTCGCCACGGCCATCGTGGGTGGTCTGAATCTCTTCGCAGGGGTCTTGGGGACGCTCCAGACCTTTTTGAAGGTGTGCGAGACGATGGAATCTCATCGGGCCCAAGGCGTCGCGTGGAGTAAATTAGGTCGCAACATTGCGATTGAGTTGGCTCTGGATCCTGAGAGGCGTCAGCCCAACGATGATTTTCTGAAGCTGTGTCGGGCCGAGTATGACCGTCTCATTGAACAGAGTCCGATGATAGATGATGACATCATCGCCCAGTTCAAATCCAAGTTCAAAAATTACGAGGTGTCCAAACCGAGCATCTGTAACGGTCTAGACAAGTGTGAGATATTCAAGGTCAAAGATGTCAAAGAACCTGACCCCCCTGTGCCACAAAATGATACGGATGTGTCAGGGGCGACAGAGGGAGATCTCGGAGTTTAGCCATATCGCCAAAGTTTCCCGTTTTCGCTTTCTGGAAGCTTTCATAGTTGCGTTGGAGGTGTTCGTACTGATGAGCGGGACTCTGCCACACGACACCTGTACCCACGAGCTGTCCGACTCTGTGTTCGGGTTCGTGGAGTCGCCCCTTACCCCCCTTACGCATATCATATAGATACTGATCGGCGTCGGTTCGGTAGGTGATCTTATCTACCTTCACTGTTTTCATGAGGGGACTTCTCTTCAGGGTGTGCGTGTGATCCACCCTGAACTGCCCGAGTTTTTGAACGGCGTCTTCGTTGGAAAGGCGTCGTATGTCTAGTGTGTTCGGGAGCGTGGCCACTTGGGTAGGATCCATCCAGTCATGAACCTGGTACTTCGCGGAGTCTCTATTGAAGGCGTGGGGATTGAATCCCATCAGATCCATATTGTCGCCCCAGATGATGTCCCTGTAATCCACGGTGATATCGCCCGTACCCGTGAAAACCTCCGTGACCCTCTCTGCCGAGTGAAAACATCCCACGACGCGTTCGCCGTGTTTTCCCATCGTTTGTTCGTAGTGAATCTGGGGGTTTCCATCGTCGTCCTCAAAGCTCTGGAGGGGTATGACGAATCCCCCCACATTCACGAGAAATCCCAAATCGTCCTCATAGGCCCAATGAGAGATACTAAACTCCTTCGTGAGTGCTTCGTCCGTGTCCTGCGGGTTGGGATCCTCGTCCAGGTCGTCTCCACCGTCGGGGTCAGGGTACTGGACCGCGTATCCTGGGTAATGGGGTTTGTGGGCGTTGTCTAAACCGCTCAACCATTCGTAACACATCGTGGAGAATCCCGTGGGTTCCGTCCCGCCTCCTGGGCCGACCATTTGGTCTTTCGCGTAGGTGGGAGGGGGTTTCTCTCCTGTGATATCAAAATCACTCCACGAGAGCCACGCGAGTTGGTTGTTTTCGCATTCCTCTATCGTTTGACGCAGACACCACTGGGTGCCAATACTCGCCAATTGATCCCACGCGAAGTTGTCTATGTGCCGTGCTTTGGTAGTCAAGGCCTCCATCGTACTCCAGATGGGTAAGGGGGAGCGTTGAGCGATGAGACGAGCGAGGACCTCGTCTTTGAGACGGGCGATATTCTCACCGACTCGCTTGACCGCGTAGGTGGCTTCGCCCGTGTCCTCACTGTAGTCGGTATCATACTTCTCCTTGATCTCTACGGGATAGATGATAGCGGTGATGATGTCGTCAAGGGCCCTGCGTTTTCCCAGTGTCGTCTGACATCCGTAGAACGCCCCCGCCACCATCACTATCATGTCTTCGTCGTCGGGGGCAGCATCGCCTGGCCGTCCTAAAGGGTGATTGGAGTCATCCGCCCAATGTTTATCGGGAGTCCCCTCAATGGTACCCGTCGCCTCTCCGTTCCGAATCTGGGCGGGAGTTGTGTTTTGCTTGAAAATCCCTCGGAGCTGATTGAACTGGAGGATCGTTTGGACGACCCTGTTGATCATATGCGTCGTGCTTCGTTTCTGGCCATCCATTCGCGAGGTTTGATCGCCAATAAAATCGTAATTTACATTGGCGTCATCCTCCTCCTTCACGATATTGTAGGGATTCACCTCTTCCAGTAGGTTATTGACACCGAGGACGACTTCCCCTTTGCTCAATGTTTGGACGACATTAGACGCATCGCCGTGAAGGATGGGACCCGCTCTCCAGAAAGTCGGCTCTGTGATCCAGTGTCCCGACCCACACGCCACCTTGATTTGATCCTGCCCTTTCTCTCCTATCTTCCCATACGCGTCTAAGTTGAGAATATCATTCGCATACGCGAGAAACTCCTGATCCTCGTACTCGTTGATTTTCTTGATGTATTTGGACTCAGAATCGGCCCCCATGAAGAGACCTTTCACATCTAGATCCTTGACAAAATGATGTCGTTTGTTGATCTCACGCAATCGCTCCACCTGAATATCTCGGCTCGCGGTTACTTTATACGGGAGCTTCCCAAAATAGATGAGGTGTTTCTCTTCTTTGAACCTTGTGTTGGTGGTCTCATTGAGCAGAGTCCGATGATTCACAATGTAGCAGAGACCCAATCGGGTGAAATTCACGATGTAAAAGGGGTTCAACCAACGAATATCCCCGAGCGGTGCTTTGTTTCTATAGAGATCTTCGGTGGTGAGAGCGACAGAACCTACCCCCGTAGGTTTGCGAGGATCATGTCGGTGTTGAGACCCGTAGCCCTCGCCTTCGCCCTGTCCGATACTATAGGACCCGTGAGGATCCTCCTGTGTCTCTTCAGGGAGTCGGATGGTTTGGCCCCCGTTGAACATATCCCAGTTCGCTTCATCCTTCAATTGCTCCAGATAGAACTCACTATCCAACCATTTGTAATATCGTTTGTTTTTGGGGATTTGGGGTCGTTGTTGGACTCTCCCCCTCCTCGCTCCTTGTAGCCCCGAGGCGGGGGGTATGATATCCCAGTTGCGAGCATTTTCGCCCCAATCCCAGGCCACTTTGTATCTCCGCCAGTTCTCTATCACCCTGTTGTACGCACCCTTTCGTTCCTTTTCCGTGTTGAAATCGTAAATGGTGGGATTGTCCTCTAACGCCTCATCCAAAAAATCAGGATGTTTCCAGGTGGTTTCGTCCTCCCATAGAGGCTTGGGAATCGGAAAGTGAATCGGGGCTCCTTTGGTGGAGTGTTTGAATCCCATCGTCGCATAGTACATCATTCGTTTTTTGTCTAGGTTAGACTGTGCGTTCTGGACATTCGTGCCCTCTAACACCTGCCCCTGATAGTCCCATCCCCCGACACCGTACCTTTGATACACATGGTCTATCCACTGTCTCGTCCGTGAGGGAAGCTTGTAGAAGTCCCCAGGATCGCTATCAGGGAAATTAACGGGACCACGGATCGCACCCGCCGCATGGGCCATCTGGGCCCGATTTCCCTGATCCGCCTCCATACCGCTTGAGAACGATTTGAAGGTGCTCGTTTTATCCTGCTTGTCCCAGCCCATAATCGCTACATTCATCAGGGCGATATTGGGGTAGAACACCCCCACCTCTACGGGACCCACCACGGGTGGCGGATTCTCAAAGTATTTGTAGTTTTGGAGCTTGGCGACCCACTCCTCCCGCAGTCGCTCAAACTCGGCCTGTGCCTCTTCTTTGGTCGCATATTTGGGCTGGGGGACTTGGGCCTTGATCGCTTCAATCATTTTGGGATCTAGTTCATTCTCTACCGCCACCTTGACCTGCTTCGCCACTTTTGCTTGTACCTGTTTGACCTCCTGTTTGCGATAGTAGTTCCGATGCTTGGAGACCTTCTTTTTCGCATTGGCCACCGAATCGCCCTTCTCAAACATCGCTCGGATCTGTCTCACTTCCCACTCAAAATACGGTTCGCCATTGACGAGTTTGCCTGTCAGTTCGTCTAAGGTGGCTTTACGGACCTTACCCACCACTTTCGTGACATATTCTTCTTCTTCGCTCATTATCCTATGAGAAAGATATTTTTGGGAGTTTCTAGATTCTAGAAAATGTCAGAACCCTCTGGGTTCTAAGAGATGACCGAAGGTCATATGTCCGTATTTTGTCGCCGAGAGCATTTTTGGAGAGGTAAGGTGTCCCGAAGGCGTTTAGGTTTTGATTCTCTAAAAATGAGTTAAGCGACAAAATACGGACATTAGTAAATGGAAGGGGACTCGGTGATTGATACGGTGGCTCTCAATGTGTGTCTAGTCTATCTATGTTTCATGTATATCGTCTGGGACAAATTACCTATGTGTCATATTTAGACCGCAGGTTGAACCTGCGGTTAGACATCTACCATCACGCTATCGCCCTTGATCATCAGACGGCGAAGGTGACCGATGTAGATATTCCACAATTTTGTCTTTGTGGGGGCGTTCGTTGCTTCGGTAAATTCGCATTGGAGGTTGAAATCGGTCGTACTAAGATCACTCACACCCTGCTGGATTCCGACAGCCCGTCCGACCACGAAATTCTCTCGGAACTTGGCGAAGGAGTGCGGGGGAATCCCACACACCGCTAAGCTCTTTTCTAGTTCTACGAGCGGTTGCTGAGCGATGGACCGACGGTTGGAGATTTTGCGTGTATCCACTTTGCGGGACGGATTCAAGCGTCCATCATAGAAGAACTGGTAGTTGGAGAGCCCGTCGCATATACCCTCTAGGCCCGAGCGTTGGCTGTAGTTCGGATGTCCCGCGTTGGTGTTGGAGAGCGAGCCGACGGTCAATCCTTCGTTCTCTGTGAAATAGGTGAGGACGGTTGTACCACCGCCAGCTTCTTCGCCGTTTCCACAATTGACCCTCTGTTGAGCGGGATAGACGGTTCCATCGCACGGGATACACAGAACACCCTTACATCTCTTGTTCATGATCGGGATGCGAATGTTGGCGATCCGATCGTCCTTCATCTGTGAGTACAGGTAGTTCGTGAAAGAGAGGAAATCGTAATTGATGGTTCCGCCCTGTTTCATCGCACCCATCATTTTGCTCGTGTAGGCGGGAGGCATATCTACTCGCTCCACCGTGAGGCGAACATTGGAGACCGTGTAGGTGGGTTCCCAGGTGGCAGGCGGTTTGTCATTGGCGGTGACCCCTGCGTAGTTGTTGAGGGAGGTGCTGTAGAGCAACCAACGGGCGGGGTTATTGGCACTGGTCGTGGCTAAGGACGAGACCGCTCCCGCTACTTCGGAAGGGGGCAACGGCTGAGCGGTCGCCACCAGAGTGATTTTGATGAGATCGTAGGTATTTCCGACACTCGCCGCGACTGCGAGTTCCATTTTCTTAATCACGGGGAAGGTGACGGCTCCGCCTGTGGTCCGCCAACTGGTGAAATTCGCAGGGTTTTCCATATCCTTCAGGGAGATTCCCTCCCCTACCACGAAGGGACAGTGATCTAGGGAGATGTTGTTATTGACGCGACCCACATAGAACTCCGTGGAGAGATTGACATTCCCGACGGTGGTGTTCCAGACGCCNGTCTGGGCATCGGCTCCATCAATAGAGTGGAAGTAGAGACCGTTCGCGGCCGATTGGTGGGCCATGACGCGACTGTTCTGGGTGAAGCAGTCCTTGGCATCGGCGAGGATGATCTCCAGACGGAGCCCATTGACCAGCTGATTCGGGAAGACCACCGAGGACCCAAAGATTCCCGACTGGTGGAGCGGGAGGACGAGTTTCGCGGTGCGGATACACTGGGCCGTCTCTTCATTGACATTCGCCACATCCCCGAACAGTGCTTCCGACCCGTCAATGACGGGACTGTAGTAGGTGTTATTGATGGAGTTCGTATCCTGGCGTTGTTTATTCTTCATTTCGGACCGAGACCGCGGGTCGTAGATTCCACACCCTTCGGTGAGGGCTCGCTTCTTCTTGACATTGTCGTTGGTGTCGTAGTCGTAACGCACACTCGCGAGGACATTGGCGTTTTGGATCTCCTCCAACAGGGGCATCTCCGCTGAATTTGCGTAGATACGAATGTGGCGAATCAACACAGACCCGCCCAGCTGGGGGTCCAACTGGAGGGCGGTACGGTTGAAGGCGGCGGGAAGCCCATACTTGAAATCCATCTCCAAGAGGGTATTGATGGGATTGAAGTAATCCACGGTGTCGGCGGGAATCGTAAAGATGATGCGACCACCCGCATCGTAGGAGAGACCATTCTCAGACGGGATGCTGATTTTCGTCTGGGAGATCGGAATCTTATCATCGCTGGACCAGAAGCTGTTAGTCGGCATATTTATATGAGGGTCTGATATTTTAATAACGGTAGGACCTTTTTTTTATTTTTTTGATACTAAACCGTAGGTAAGCTGTGCTAAATGCTGTATTTGATCGTGACATTCCTCCCTCCGACCTTCATATCCATCGCTTTCGGCATCGTTCGGACCTTTTTCTCGCTTGTCTTTTTCGGGGTNNCGGCCATTTGGAGCACCNTGTAATTTTCAAAGATCTTCGCAGGGTCTATCCGTTTATTGGTTTCAATGTCTTTATCCACATCAAAGAGCTTCCCTCCTTTCATGGCGTCGTGATCAGGGTTGATATCGGCATCCATCCCTTCATAGTTCGGACCGTGGTCCAATCGCTTCATCATTCCCTTCTTACTCTTGATCTGCTGGTTCCCGTGGAGACAAAAGGAGCGATGTTTGTCCTGCTTCACCGTTCCATAGGTACCTGCGGTAGGTCTCCCCGCGATGATACTGTTGTTCGTCCATGGCAGATTGTCCGTCTTTTGTCGCCTGCGTCTCATTATGGCTCAGGAGTATATTTTAAAAAAAGTAGGTGGTTATTAAAATATAATGAGTGACTATAAATGAGTCTGATTATCACGAGTTCCAAGCAAGACCGATACGAAGATGAGGCTATGGGGGTGGAACTCCCCTACTCCTATCAGAACTACCTCTCGCACCCGATGACGATTCCCCCGCACTCCGAAGTCGCCGTCCAATCCGTCAAATGTAGTCGCTCTCCGTATTTCCGCTTTGATGACAACAATCGGCGGTTCTATCTGATGAACGGGAAAGATGTGGTGAATGGGGAGGATATCACCCTGAAGAACCCGACGACGATGCTAGAATGTATCATCCCTGACGGCGTCTATGACACGAAACGGATGGCGGTGGCCGTGCGAGATGCGATCCAACAGAACTGGGGACGAGCCCACCCTGATCTCACACTCGCCTCGGTGGTCCGCAAAGAAACGGCAAATGTGTTTGCGGGTTTCACGATCAAGCTGGATCAAAAGGACCCTGCGACAATCGTCAATTATTCCAGGAATGCGGCGTTCATCCCGCGTCCGCTCCTGAATGAATCTCAGCAGGAACTCAAAACGGGTCCGTGGGGCTTGAATGGGCTGAGTTTCTACAAGACCCTCCTCAATACGGAATCCGCTCTGGCTGACATCCAAACCGAGAATTTTGTCCCCGATTGGTGGAACAGTGGTACGAGTACCATCACCGCCGTGGATGGGTCGCTCAACGGGGGAACCGATGGCGATGCGATGATTGGTGGTATCTTTCCAAGTGCTCCTGTGTCTCATCAGGGGGGAACCTTTGTCTTTAATGTCGCAGGAGCGATTGACGCAAATGAGACGGGGTGGCTCGTGGGTCTCACGCGTCCCTTGGCGTGTGGATCCCACCTTCCCGCCGAGCAGAGTTACGACGGAGGGGATGGAAAATTCAAGGTCTATGGGACAGGTGGAATGACCACAATGATGCCCCCGTGGGCGACGCATGATCGCCAGTCCCTCGGCGATGCGTGGGAGTGGGGCGATTACACCATCCGTAGTGTCGGAACCCAGGCCGACGATGGATCGTGGGGCGATTTCAAATTGCGGATCTACTACTTTGGATATCCAAAGGGCGTCACGGCGGGTGGGATGAAAATGTGCGAGGTGAAATACTGGGAGAACACCACCACGGAATACCCTTCGTTGGCGGGTGTCTCGGCCACCGAACCGTATGATCTGGCGTTAGATGCGAACACCCTGACCACCCTCCATATCACGGTGGATAACGAAGAGGTCCGTGTCTCGGGGACTTTCAATAGTGTCCTGACCACGATCATCAATACCACGGGAGCGAATTCGGATACGGCGAATACCTTTCCGAATGCGGGGAATCCGATGCGAAACTTCCTCTATCCCAAAGTGATGCTCCAGAACAAGATCACGGGGACTTCCCCTCAAATCATCCTCTCTACCTGCGGGGTACGGACCGATATGAAGACCTCGGGGATCCTGCGAGATACGGCGTGGGGATACGGAAGCGAACTCTACAGTCGGAATCAGACGACATGGGGCCGAGATCTGGATGAGCGGATTTTCAGTGATCCAAGCACGGCCGCGACCATTCTCCCTGTGACTGTGGATAGTAACAACTTTCTGAACTGGCTCCCCACCCTCGTTTTACACAAGACCGACCATATCCTCCCTTCCTACCTCACGGAACCCCCTCCGAACTGCGACGCCCTCCTTGGATTTGATGGAACGGATATCCTCCGCACGAGCGACGGAACCGCTGTGGCGACGACTACCGAGTATAGCACCACTTGGGGGAGCGTCACGACCCCCACTTTACCCGCGGAACATTCTGTCTTCGTCCGCTGTCCCACCCTCACGCAAGAGAGCCAGAACTTCGGGAAAGGCTCTATGTCCAAGATCCTCTACCACCTCCCGCAGTTTGACCAGAGTGGGCGTTCCACGGGCTCGCTCTTCTTTGAACCCTCGGAAAAGACCTACTTGAAACTAGGGAACAGCGAACCCCTCACCATCAACCAGCTCGCCATAGATATCGTGGATAAGAACGAGAATTATGCGACCGAAATGGACGGAAACACCGTCGTTGTGCTCCATATCCGTTGATTCTAAAGTGGAGTTTGACTCACATATGATTTACACTAATTTACACAGATTTACACAGATTTACACTAAATAGAAACAAAAAAAAATCAAGGTTCGCCAAAAATACTCTAGGGAACGGTACTAAACGATGCCAAACTCCCAAGATTACCTCCCTTCCTGCGATTTTGATACTCCTAGTGGAGCCACCGCAGGTACCTCTGGCAGTGAGCCCGAACCCGCCCCAGCCCCTACCAAAACCCTCAAGCATCGCCTAGATACCGATAAAGTGTTCAAGAAGAAACTGACTCGGATGGCGACGACCCCCCCTGAAGTGCGTCCTGTGTCGCCCGAACCACACACCATAGAGACCGAACAGACTGTGGAAGTGAGGCAAGTAACCCCCGCCGAGGACGAGGGTGGCAAGATAGTGACAGAGGAGGAATTCCACCCGAAGAACCAACCAGCTCCCAAGAAGAAGCGGATAATGACGGAGAAGCAATTGGAGGCACTCACGCGGGGTCGGGCAACGAGTCTGGCGAAACGACAGGCGAATAAAAAGGCAAAGGCCCAGATGAACCAGCCACAGGTGACGAGCCCGCGAGAGCCTGAACCAGAACCGAAGGGACCGCTCACGGTCCATATGGACGAGCTCCCACAGGAGATACCGCGTCACCGAGTCGCGACGCAACCTGATTCTCGGGAGACTCATCCTTTGAACCCCACGCACAAAGAAAACCCAGCCACAGGCACACAGTATAAAATCGCTCGGGAGAAACCGCTCAATAAGGACGATATTATGAGTATGATGACGGGGGCGATCAGTGAATATGATAATGTACGGAAACAGCGAAAAGCGGAGAAAAAGGCCCAGACGCAAAAGGTCGTTCATGACTCTCGCATCAGCCAACAGTTGAACCGTGTGATGAACCCAGGCGACCCTGAGTACTTTAACGAATGTTTCACATTTAGTTAAAACGAAAAAATATAGCAACAGGAGTAAATGGAAAGCAACGATCGCAATGTGCGGAATGCGAAGCGTGTCAAAAAACTCAACGATAAGGAGGATCTCGCGAAACCCAAGGGGAAATACAAGGATGTCTTCAAGGAGACTCGCCCCGCCCCCGAGGTCTTACCTGTCATGGACCCCGATGAGGAGGATTCGTGGGGCTCTCACCTTCACCCCCACCTCCCTCAAGTTGGCGGATTCGGTGGAGGCAGTCTGACGCTCCTGATTGGTGCGGTGAAAACGGGTAAATCAACCCTGCTCTCTAACCTCTTTCTGAACGACAATATGTACGGGCAAGGGACCTTTGACTATGTGAAAATTATGAGCAACACCATCAGCAACGATATCACCAGTCGGTTCATGAAGGAAGCGTATGATGTGGATGACTACTATGACGATTCCATCATTGCGGGGATCTTGGAGAACCAGAAGAAATACGAGAAGCACGAGCAACCTAAAATCGCGATTATCGCCGATGATCTGTTGGGGTCCGTTCCCCGTAGTGGGCTCCTCTGGTCCCTCTGCTCTCGCTACCGACATTACAACATTCGCTCCCTCTGTATCTCGTCTCAGAACTTCAGGCAGGTCTCACCGATCGCCCGTCAGAACTGTCAGAACCTTATCATCACCAGCCCCTTCCCCAATTTCAAAGAGATGCTCAAGATCGCCGAGGAGTTCGGTGATGTGGTCGGTGGGCAGAAGGCCTTTTTAGCGATCTATAAATACGCCACCCCCGAGCGATACAACTTCCTCCATATGGATCTCCAGTCCAATCCCGTCAAGTGCTACAAGAACTTCCAAGAACTCATCGCGGAAGGCCAAACCACCTATTTTGATATGGGCTCGGTAGATCTCTCCGAATTCGCGGAGGGCAACAACATCCAAAATGCTCCTGCTCCGAAAGAAGATGTCTAGGCGACAAAATACGGACATATGACCTTCGGTCATCTCTTAGAACCCAGAGGGTTCTGACATTTGTTATTAAAATCACTCTCGTTCGTTTTTTTATGATTCCTAGCATATACTATGGACTCTTATGGCATCAGGGAAGCCCAGATGGAAGGCAACGCGGCGACATTGACCAACGATAAATACAACACGGATGTGCGGAATCACAATCACGCGGCACTCCAACAGTTCAACACCACCAAAGCAGGGATTCAGGGTGCGGGAGACCAGATGAAAGCGATGGATGGCGGACTGACAGCCTGGCACACGCTCTCGGGAATCCACAATGCGGTCCAAGGGTACAATCAGTACAAAATGTATGGGGGATTCAAGAATGCTCTCACGACGGGGGCTCAGCATAATATCTACCAGATGTCAGGCGGACGGGCAGGGTCAGCCCCGATGGGTCCCGTGGAGAAAGGTGTGAGGGCACAGACCGAAGGGGCGGGGTTAGGAGCCAAACCGAAGATGGCCTATACGGGTGATATGGATAACGACCTAGCGATGGATGACCATGTCAAAGGAATGGTGCGAGATCCCGCTCGTCCCAATGTGTTCAAACAACCCGTAGAGCAACTCCAAGAAGGAGTCTCAGGCCCCCGTACCGCTCAGCAGACGATGGAAGCGAGTGGAGGCGATCGGGCCTCTAAGGTCGCAGCGGCACAGGGACAAGACCGAGCGATGGGATACACGGGACCCACGACCGACGCCAGTAAAACCACGGGTCAATTGGCAACAGAAGCGAAAGCGGCACCCCTCCAGAAAGGAACCGCAGGGCTCTCGTTAGAGGGCGAGGGAATCAAAGGGGTGATGTCCAAGCTAGGNGGGGCCAAAGGAGAGATGATCGGTCATGCGATGGGAATGGCAGCACCTGTCATCGGTGGAATCGCCAGTATCGCTGAAAACACCACTGATATCGCCGAACATTGGAAATCAGATAGTACCTCCCAGAAGGTCTCCGATGTGGCAGGGGATATTGGAGGGGCGTTAGACATCGCAGCCGTGGCGGCACCCGTTCTCGCTCCCATCGCGGGAATTGCGGATATCGTCTCAGGGGTGGCGAGTTTGGTCGGAGGCATCAAGAAAGAGGGTCAGAAACTCTCGT
>JGI24006J15134_10000942_pt1 | contig 16787 bp, 18 predicted proteins | sample LinPmetageLP53_FD_15134 | JGI IMG/M metagenome (IMG submission 15134)
TATTTTACAGATGATATAGGTACAGCCAGTGATTATGCTAGCATTTACAAAAATTGGATGGACCCTAATGCTTGGAGTAAAGTAGGGGCTGTTCAAATGTTTCCTGAAATAGGTAGACAAGGGCAGTCAATGGGGGATATTTTAAAACACATAAATATAAACGAGACTATTGGTCAAACAACACTTGGATTAAGAAGCCCTGGTTTCGGAATGCAGACTAGAGCAACAGGGCGTTTCCCTGAAAGAGTTCTTAGGTCAGGACCTGCATCAGAAGCTCAAATATTAGATATATTTGATGTTGGTAGGTTTGGTATGAGTTCTTCTGACTTGGCTAAATATAGCCCAGACTTCGGTGGAGTGGGTAGTATAGTTACTCCAGATTTTACTAAAGTAAATCCCTTTACTTTATCACCAACAAAGCCAAGAGGTACGGAGGGAATAATTGAGAGTCTTATCCCAACAAAAGAAAAAGGCGGTAAAGTAAAAGCTATTAAGAAACGCAAAATGAGAGTTAAGAAGTATCACAATGGAGGTAAGGGGCCAGGACATCCACATTTAGCTTATCAAGATAGTCTTGATGTATACAACAATCAAGAGGAACTAAACAGACTGTCAGAGGCTTATAACGCTCATATTGAAAAACATACAAAAGCTTCTTTTGACTCTTCTACAGGGGGTATGCAGAGAAGTTACCATTCGAATCGTGAAGCCATGGAAGCTGGGAAAATACTGTTGGCAGATTTCCAAAATAAAAAATTTGAGTTATTTAAGGAGTTTCATAAAAAATTTCCTGATTTAGATAATCCTTATGTTCTTGAGCAAGGAAATCCTGACTTCTATGATTCAGATGCAGACATTGCCCTTGGAAAACAAACCTGGGGGACTAATAAATATAAAACAGTTAAACCTATTGAAGAAAAAGAGGCAGTTAAAAAAACACTTGTAAAAAAAGAGAAACCGCCAACAGCGTCCTCTATGTCTTCTGATGATCTTAGAGAATACGTAGGTGAAAAGGCCTGGGAGAAAATTCAGGAAGCCATACGTAAATATCCAATGGATTTTGATCATAATGCAGAGAATATTGAAATGTATGCTTACCTGAATGATCCAGATGATGTTGATTATGATCCTGAAAGATATATAGAAAAGACTACCCCGAAAATGGGTCGCAGTCTAGACATTTTAAATACGTTTGTACCAGAGGGTAATAACGATGTATATGGTGAGGATATAATGACTAGGGTAGCTAACGAGTTAAAATTCGCCCCATATGTGTATTCTTTACCTATGGAAACTTTACCTATGGAATCTTTACCTATTGATTATGAATTACCTGAGCCTACTATAAGAACATCTCAAGCTACCCCAAAAGTAAATACTGGAAAATGGAGTAAGCCTATACTAGAGTATTCCCCGTCGGGAGGTCAAGGATGGCAAACTGGAACATACCAATATGAGACAGGAAAGGGCCCTAAAATCCGTAAGGATGAACCAGAAGAAATTGCATGGAATAAATACGAAGCATTAAAAGGTACAAGATGGGAAATACCTAAACCTGGTTATGCTAAAGGCGGTAAAGTAAAAGCTATTAAGAAGCGCAAAATGAGAACATTAAAGAATGGGGGGACCCCACAAGGAGACCCACCGCCTGAGGGATATAAGTACAATGAGTCTGGAAGCTTAGAGCCTATAGGGTGGAGCGAGTTCCACGAAGAGGGTAATATTGATATGGATGAGTTGATGAGAGGTGTATCTGCTGTAGAAAGCGGTGGGGGGCAAGATATATTTATGAAAAACCCTGGAACCGATGCTACTGGTCAATATGGTCAGATGTATTATCAAATTAAGGATATGGATTTCATGAAGGGTATAAGTAGAGATGATTTTGCTAAAGATAGAGACCTTCAAAACAGGGTATTTAATATGAGGTATATGGGTGAGTTGACTGATATACCTGGTTTGGAAGATAACGCGTATGATCTTACTAAAGATTATGCTGAGGATTTAGGCGATAAGTGGGAGTATACTCTTGATGAAGTAGCTGCTCTAAGTAACTTTATAGGCAGAAAAGGAACAAGAAAATTTTTTGAAGCTCTTGGAAGAGGTGAAACATATACACCTCCAGGCGTAAATAAAACTGTAGAGCAATATCTTAAAGAATATAGAGAAGGTAGAGATAATTACGAAAAAGGCGGTAAATTCAAACTTAAAAAGAAAATGAGATTACTTAAAATGATGTTTGGTGGGGGTAGATTACCGTACAACGATTACGGTATGGACGACTCAATAGGCATGAGCTATCAAAACTCTTCTGATCAGTTTATGGATATGAATTCTACTCTTACTGGTGGGATACCGCAAGATTCAGTACAGGCACAAGACCCCCAATTTGAAGTTCCTGTATTCCAGAGTAAAAAAGAGATGCGTAAAGAAAAACGCAAAGGTGTAAGAACTGTTAGGCAAGCCGCTAGAGACGCAAGGAAACAAGCTCGCAACCCAGAAAGATATGCTAGAAGACAGCAAATGAAGCTTATTAAAGATGATCGGAAAACGGGAAAGTTTGATGCTAAGTCTATTAAAGATTGGAAAGACTATAGTTAGTATCTTTGTTTCATGCCTAAGGAAGAACAAAAATTTGCAAACATGCAGGGAGCCTCACAAGGCTATGAAGCGCGTGGTAAAGATTTTCGACAAGAGATAAGAAACCTTAAGAAGCAGAAAAGAAAAGGCAACCTTTCAACAAGAGAAACCCACCGCTTAGATTATTTAAAGAAATTACGCAAAAGAAGAATAGGTGTAGACACTGTTAAAACCGCTGCGGAGATTGCAGCCTCTGTTGTTACAGCTGGTGGGTTTTCGGCTGCTAAAGCTGGAGTAAAAGCAGGGACTACTGCATTAAAAGCAGGATTAAAAAAAGGGGCGTCGAAAGTAGCAAAGAAAGCTGCGGCAGAAGTAGCTAAAAAACTAGCTATAAAAGGTGCACGACGGCTTGCACCAAAAGTTGCTGGGTCTATAGCTAAGAATAAGATGGATAGGCAAATAGAAACTGCTGAGGGTAGAGCCCTTAGAGCGGAAGAGTTCGGCCAACCTCAAGTAGCCCAAGATATACGACGTGCGGGCGCACACTATACACCTGGATTAGAATCGTTTATACCTATAGCTACTAACGCTGCTATGATGGGTCTTGATGGTAAGTTTAAAAGCCCAGAACAACCGTCTATGACGGGGTTAGACGAAATAATTGGCGACTATAAGGGGCCAGAAGTTTCTGATTTTGGACTAGAAGATTACAATCCTATGGGTGATATAGTTGACATAGAAGAACCAGAGGAGGTGTTTGATGATAATGTAATACCATCCCCGCCTGCATCTGATACTCGTAATTTTCCAGGAATAAAAGATCGTTTAGAGCTTGAAAGAGATAAGTCTTTTGCTAGGAGGAGAGGTTTTGACCCTACTGAGTTTACAGAAGAGGAAGGATTTGAATTCCCTGAAAACGACCCTGCCCCCCCTGCACCGCCTCTTACAGTAGATCCAATAACTAAGATGCCTCTTCAAACGATAGATAGTGGGCTTGGCGAGCCTATGCCAGTCCAATTATCAACGGGTATGCCGCCTCAAACAGAATCTCGCTCTACGTTAGATGAGCTAACAAGGACAGAGTATGAAGATATCTTAGATAGAATAAACAACCCTGAAGATCAAAGCGGCCTTTCGTTTAACATCTCTGATGAAGATCTACTGGCTACGAAACAAGCTAGTGGTGCGGGTACATATCAAGACATGTTCGACCAGTATCAAGAGAACACAGATCTTAGTGACGAAGAGATAATAGAGCGGATTAGATACAACGCCGAGTCTTCGGGGGATATAGATACGAGAAGAGAGGTCCCTGATGCAGAAGTTGCGTCAAGTGAGAGAGAAGACTTTATTAAGCAGCAAACCAAACAAAACGGATTCCCACCAAGAAGAGAAGTTGTAGATATACATATGAAGAACTGGGAAAAAAACCGCCCAGAAAGAGAGCGAAACAGCAGAATATTGATGGCAAGACAGCAAGCAGAAGCTTTATTAGGGGATTACGGTATAGACTTCGATCCAAATGAACCTACCCCAGATATTTCATACGAAAAAGGTGGTAAATTGCAGGATCATATGGGATCAATAGAAGAAACGCGTAAATACATAATGAATAAATACAAGTAATGGCAAATTTAATAAGTACAATAACGGAGACGATTAGCCTTAATGGAAGAGAAAGAGGCTCTGTAAATACTTTATCTATAGGTTCGGTAACAGAAGTGTTTCACAGGATCGTTACCTGCCCTACAGGACAGGACACTACAGTAGCTACCTTCCAGGCAGAAACGAACACTACCGACGGAGCTTTAGATTTAGACAACGTAAAATACATTAGAGTAACTAACTTAGATGGGACTAACCCAGTTAATCTGTCTTTGCAGGTAGCTGGAGCAGAAGGAGGTACTGCTAATATGTCTACTACTATATTATTAGCGGCAGGCAGAAGCTTTGTTATGGGTAGTCCTCACGACGGGATAGCCCTTGATGATGATGCAGCAGGTATTGTAACTACGCTAGTTGATTTAGAAAGCTTATTAGTAGATCCATCAAGTAATAGCGTTAGCGTAGAGGTTTTTATAGCATGTTAATACAAAAAAAATAAAATTATGGGACTTAATCCAAGAATGTTAGAGCAATTAGCTAAAATGGCTTTAAAAAGCGGTAAACTAGGCGCTAATGCTAAAAAAGCTGTAGAGTTTGGTTTATCACCAGAAGGTAGGCTTGCTTTATCAGCTGGGAAGCAGGGTATAAACTATCTTAAAGCTCAAGGGCGAGGTCCACAGGCTAACATGCCGTCAAATTATACTTTAGCTAATAAAGGTATGCGACTTATGAAAAAAGGAGGTGGTTTCCCTGATCTTACTGGAGACGGAAAGGTAACATTTGCCGACGTATTAAAAGGTAGGGGTGTAGGTGAGAAAAAAGCTATGGGAGGCATGAAGACTCCTAAGTATATGGGTGGAGGAAAAATGGAGTATGATATGGGTGGAGAAATGGAGTATGGTGATGGAGGAGAAATGTACATGCACGGAGGTGAAGTAGGCTCTGAAGGTAATCCTGTTCCTGTAAACGGAAGAGTTCAAAAAGACGAACAAGGTAGAGACTTTGTTATGTTCCAGGATTCAGAAGGAGGAGAAGGGTACCCAGTATATTCTGACAACTACGGTTGGAACGAAGTTGAAGGGAGTATGGACGGGGGAGCACAGGTAATCCGAATGGATGTTAATTATCCTATTATGCGTAATGAATCTGGAGGTTATTCTCTTGATGCTTCTGCTTATGAGTCTATGATATCTAGTGGACAACAAGAAACTATTCCTTCTGAAGCTATTGGAAGAGCAGGCGCATCGGCAATGGGAGCAGGATTGGGAGCTATGTTAGGGCGAAAGGCAAAACCAGATGTAAATGCTCTTTTACAAATGCTTGGATCACAAGGAGCTAGAGGTCAGCAATAGAAACAGAAAAAAATAACACTAAATAAAACATAAAATGAAACTAGAAGTAATAAGGTTTAACAAAGGAAAGGATTCAACTAACGGAATATTATTCAATATAACAGATGGTAAAAGAAAATTTTTATGCTATACTCTTGAAGATGAGAGCCGCGAAGAAAAAGTGTATTCAGAAACTTGTATACCTGAAGGAGAGTATTGTCTCGGTCTTAGAACTGTGGGTAGGCTTGATGCCAAATACTCTAAAAGGTTCGCTGATATACATATGGGAACTCTTCACGTCCTTGATGTCCCTAATTTTAAATACATCCTTATTCATTGTGGTAACACTGATGAGGATACTGCGGGCTGTCTTCTTTTGGGTGATACGCAGGTAAACAACAATATAAATAAGGATGGGTATATAGGTAAAAGCACACAAGCTTACATGAGGGTATATCCAGATATAGCAAAAGCGCTAGAAGGAGGTGAGGAGGTAACTATAGTGTATAGAGATTTTGCAACAACTCTTTTGCTTTCTGAAATAGAGGTAAGTGATTTTTTTAATCACAAAGGGGAATGTTAGGCAGCATCGGAATGTCAGGCCCTAAAAGGGCAAGAAAGCCAAAAAGAGCTAAAAGCTCTAATTGTGCACATTTCGATGGTACTAACGATACAGTTGTTGTTTCAGACTACGATATAAGCGAAAGCGGTACTGGGGACTTTTCTTTAGCTCTTTGGTTTAAAACCGATGATGCTGACGATATAACTCAAACTGCTCTAATGATGAAATCGGAAGGTAGATTCACCGCGTGGCTATTTTGGATTGATGCTTCAGATAAAGTCTCTTTTACTGCAGCCCAGTCTGGATTTAAACTCACCTATTTAAGTGAAGCTCAATCTAATGACCTTGCTGGAGAGTGGAATCATATTGTTTATACTTGCGACAGGGATGCAGGTCAAACTGTTTATATTAACGGTAGCGCTTTAACAGAAGAAACAGATACTATAGCTGACACAACCAGTAGCGTTAATAATACAGCTAATGTAGAGATAGGAGCAACAGGCTCTAATTTTTTAGACGGTAAAATTTCTGAATATGCCTCATTTAGTAAAGCTTTAAGTGCTGCTGAAGTTAGTTTTCTGTATAAGAAGCAGGGGAGGTTTAATCTAAGTAGATCTAAATTTGGTGGTAATCTTACGTGTTGGTTACAAATGGGGGACGGTACTGAGATTGGTGCAGGTGCCACTGTATACGATATGAGCGCTAATAGTAATAACGGAACGATGACTGATGGGACGGTTTTTGCTGCTGACGCCCCATAATTAACCCCCTAATTCTCTATAGACTCTCTGTACTAGCAGCCTTGCTTTCTGGGTTAAAGCATACCTTACTCTATAGTTATATTTGGTTTCATCTCTAAACAGGTGGTCTTCGTAAGTATTAGAAGGTGTTAGTTTATCAAAATGTTTATATAAGTACCCTTTTTTCACCATAGGGTATATAAATCGGTTCTGGGTATTGTTCTTATTCATGCCCATATCTTTAGACGCAAAATCTATAGTAAAGAACTGTAAATCATAACCCCACAGCAAAAACTCAACCTCACTAAATGACAGGTCGGTATTTTTGTTTATATTACGTTTAACTTCTTTTAGTCTTTTAAGATAGTTTCTTAGAATATATTTCTTATCTTGCAGGGCAAAGTCTCGAAAGAGACGTTTTTTAGGGACACTACTTTTAGGCATTTAAATGAATTTATTACGTAAAGATATGGAAGAACAGGCTTTTTTCTCAGAGATGCAGCGTTTATCTATGGAAATGGATACAATAATAGATAAGTATAATATGCGAGATAGGGTTCTATCAGTAACAGTTACAGGGCTTATAGATCACGATATATTTGGAGACACAAGAATTAAAGCAATATATAGTTATAGCTTAGATTCGGAAGAAGAATTAAATCACGTAATAGATTTTATCAATAGCACCTGGGAAGATGTTGATGGCATGAGAGAGGACGAAGGCCCAGATTTTGACGACTTACTAGACGGAACAGGAATTGAATTAGAAGATTAAATAAAATGGAAGGACTTATTAGAAAAATTGTGGTCGGAAGAGACCCTAAAGACGGCATGGCTTATTATATAGGCATGCGTGCAGGAGCTGGCAAAGTAAGCACTATAGTGCAAGATGATCGCCATCTATCTAAATACGGTAAAAACAGATATCTTGTGTACATGCAAGATGAAGAGGGAATTCAAACCCTATGGAAAGCCATAGATGGCATGCCCTGTATGTTGGAGTTTGATTGTAATTTTTAAGCTATGAAAACATTTAACCTATTTGTCGTTAAGCTTGAGAGCAGGCTTAAGGACACTATATCCACAGATAGTGGCTTTGAATTATATATAGACTCTAAGTTTGATGATTTTAAAAATCGAGTAACCGAAGGTCCCGTTGTGTGCGTACCGTTTAAATATGATACTGGAGTAGAAGAAGGAGATACATTATATTTTCATCACCTTGTTGTTTTAGGGGGGAATAATAACGGTCAGATATTTACAGAAGAGGACAATACTTACATTGTGAATTACGATCCTATTAACGCTATAGGTAACCAAGCCATAGCATATAAAAGCAAAGAAGACGGAAAAATACGATGTCTTGCTGGTTGGTGCTTATTAAAGTCGGTGGAACAGGAAGAATTACAGTTAAAGTCTGATATTATAGAGGTAGTTGACTTAAAAGAGAAGCTACCCACAAAAGGAGAAGTAGTATACACTTGCAGAGAAGCTGATGAGCTAGGAGTTGTGCCAGGTGAGGTTGTTGGGTTTAAGCAAAATAGAGATTATCGTATAACCATAGACGGGACGGAGTATTACCGCACCCGTGCAGAAGACCTAATGTATGTCGAAGTATAAATTTACTACAATAAGTGCATCTCAAAGACTTATGACTAGCATGGAGATAGCTATAGATAATATGATTGAAGAGATAAAAAAACCTGTTGATCCAGACATTAATGGATCAGCGCGTAAAGCAGAGCTTCAGTCTATTAAACAGACTGCTACTGATTGCAAAGAGCTTATTATAGAGCGTCAAAGACTAGAACAAATGGTAAAGGATTTAAAAACAAGCGGAGAGATTGGGGATGTAAAGGATTATACTGGAGGTTTCGCTGAAAGATTCTCAAAATAATGGCTTACCTAAATCCAGAAGATCAAGTTGCAGCAGTAAAACGACACTATGAGGCGAACAAGGTTGAAATAAAAGCTCGCACAAAAAAAAGAAATAGAAAACAAAGAATAAAAAACAGACGGTATGTTGCTTTTATAAAAGAGCTTTCAGAGTGTGTAGATTGCGGTGAAGACAATCCTATTGTGCTGGAATTTGATCACGTTAGAGGTAACAAGAAGATGTGTGTTTCAGATATGAGAAATCAATCTTATTCTGTAAAAACCATACAAGAAGAAATAGATAAGTGCGAGATCAGGTGTGCAAACTGCCACAGAATAGTAACTCACGAAAGACGATTAGAAAAAAAGGATATTTCAGAGGTAATAGAAGAAATACAAGAAAAGGTAGAGTTTAATCAATTATCTATGTGTTTTGGATAGAGATCAATTAGAAAATTTAATTAGTTGTGGATTTTCTCAGAGAGAAATAGCTGAAGGTCTTAGTACTTCTCAAACTAAGGTAGGGCGTTGGCTTAAGAAGTATAATTTATCTACAAACTACAATAAAAGAGAGACTTTACCTGACAGAAAGTTTTGTCCTATTTGCAAGCAGGATAAACCTAATGATAAGTTTTATGAAAGAAAAGGCCGACAATATGGCCTTAGTTCTATGTGCAAGGACTGTAATCTAGAAAACAAATTAAGCAGACAAAGAAATTTTAAGCAAGAATGCGTAGACTATAAAGGCGGTGAGTGCCAGTGCTGTGGGTATAATAGCTGCAACTCAGCCTTAGATTTCCATCATATCGACCCTAAGACGAAGAAGTTTGGTATTGCCAAAGCTAGAAGAACTAAACTAACTGAAGAAATTTTAGAAGAGCTAGATAAATGTATTTTAGTTTGCTCTAATTGCCATAGAGAAATACATGCTGGATACATAGATTTAAGTAAGGTAAATATTAGTAACTTTGTATATACATGAGGCTAGCAAAGAGAAATTATAAAAAAGAGTACAATAAGTTCCAATCTTCTAGGTCTCAGAAAAAAAACAGAGCTGGAAGGAATAAACGTAGAAGGAGCCTTATGAGAGCTGGTGTTGTAAAAAAAGGTGACGGTATGGATATACATCACAAAGGCAGCATGGTTAAAGTTATGAAAGCTTCTAAAAATAGAGGGATAGCAGAAAAATCTAGACTAAAAGGATCTAAACGTAAATAAAATGGCAGAGTATAAGTGTGAGTGTAGCGATCAGATTCTAAACAAGTCTAATGTTACAATAAGATATATCGAAGGAGAAGGAGTGGTTCACGATGTCCAGTGTGATAAGTGCGATAGATACATGGAGTTAGCTAACCCCAAAGAGGGAATGCCAGGATTTGGTAATATGTATAGAAGCCAGAGCTATTAATGGCACCGCTTCTTAATTTAAAAGAATATGATGAACCTGCTGTTAAAATTTGTCCCAACGGTACGGAAGGTGAGATTGTCGAACTCGGTGGGCTACTCATTTGCCTTCCAAAAAGGCCGCCGAAGAAAGAAATTTTTGGACATAAAGAATCAAACTCTATGCAAGTGTGGAGAAGGGTATCTATGCCGCAGGAATTGTCTCGTATTCGTTCTATGGATGAGTGGGAGGAAATGCCAAGAGAGTTTAGAGAGAAGTTTCGTCCATATGTCGAGGAGGAGTTTAGGCGTAGGCGTGAGGGTTTTTGGTTTTATAACAACGGTGCAGCTACATATATTACGGGGCGGCATTACATGATGCTACAGTGGACCAAGCTAGATATTGGTTACCCGTATTTTCTTAACTTTCAGCGTGAGATTTTTTTACACATGGCTGCATGCGAAGCTGACCCACGTTGCATTGGTCAGCTTTATACTAAGTGCCGTCGTTCTGGGTATACTAATATCTGTTCTGCAGTTCTTGTTGATGAAGCCACACAAGTAAAAGACAAGCTTATGGGTATACAGTCTAAGACTGGTAAAGATGCTCAAGAAAATATTTTTATGAAAAAGGTGGTTTATATGTTTAGAAACTATCCATTCTTTTTTAAACCTATTCAAGATGGTACAACTAATCCTCGTATGGAATTAGCTTTTAGGGAGCCATCTAAGCGTATAACTAAAAAAAATAAAACATCTCAAACAGGTGAAGCTCTTAATACGGTTATTAATTGGAAAAATACTACTAACAACGCATATGACGGTGAAAAATTACACTTGTTGTATTTAGATGAAGCAGGAAAATGGGAAAGACCTACAGATATAAAGGACGCTTGGAGGATTCAGAGGACTTGTTTGATCGTCGGAAGAAAAATCGTGGGAAAAGCAATGGTGGGAAGCACCGTAAACCCGATGGACAAAGGTGGTCGTCAATACAAGAACCTATGGAAGGATTCAAATCCTTTAGAGAGAAACGCAAATGGTAGAACTGTAAGCGGGTTGTATAGGCTTTTTATCCCAGCCCAAGAATCATTAGAGGGGTTTTTTGATATATATGGCCATCCAGTTATAACCGATCCAGAAGAAACAGTAGAGGGTATAGATGGTATAGATATAACTATTGGGTCAAAAACCTACCTTAAAAATGAGAGATCGTCGTTAAAACACGATCCTTCCGAGTTAAACGAGGTAACTAGGCAGTTTCCTTTTACAGAAGACGAAGCTTTTAGAGATAGTATTGAGGGTAGTTTATTTAATATAGGTAAAATATACCAGCAAATAGAATATAATGATGAGCTGTTTCCTAACCCAGTAGTAAGAGGTAATTTTATTTGGAAAATTAAAGATAAAGAGGCGGTGTTTAGTCCAGACATAAATGGAAGATTTAAGATTAGTTGGGTTCCTCCTGAAGAACAACGCAACGTAATAAAAACAGATAGGGGTAAAATAGTTGCTCCGTTTTCGGACAGAGGATGCGGAGGTGTTGACTCATATGATCTTGATGCTACTTTAGACGGAAGAGGATCTAAAGGAGCACTGCATCTTTACAATAAGTTTCATATTGAAAACCCGTCTAATATGTTTGTAGTAGAGTATGCGTCAAGGCCAGACCTTGCTAAGATATTTTACGAGGATGTACTAATGGCTGCATTTTTTTACGGTTACCCACTATTAGTGGAGAACAATAAGTATGGTATCGTAAGATACTTTGAATCAAGAGGTTACGACGGATACTTAATGGATAGACCTGAACATTTAAGGGGTGCGTCAAAAGTTGCAAGCGTAAAAACAAAAGGTATCCCGTCTAACTCTCAAGACGTTATTCAAGCTCACGCTCACTCTATTGAGTCTTACATACATGATCACGTAGGGATAAACTACGATTCAGGCGACATGGGTAACATGTACTTTAATGATACTATGGAAGATTGGATAGGATTTCAAATAGATAAAAGAACTAAATTTGACTTAACTATTAGCTCTGGACTGGCGCTTTTGGCTGCTCAAAAAGCAAAGCCTAAAACTCCGTCTAATTTTACTGAACAGAAGTTCTTTAGAAGATATGAGGTAATCGGTTGATTCACTATATTTGCATAATATGTACGGACAAGACGACGCAAACAAAAAAGGGGGATTTCCAGATCCTTTAGCAGATCAAGCTACTAAAGAGTCTAATGACTATGGGCTTCAGTATGCTAAAGCTATTCATTCCCAATGGGGAAAGATGAATGAAGCATCATCACTATTTGCAAAGAGAAACAAAATCTTTGAAAGAAACAGAGACTACGCAAACGGAACTCAAGACACAAGCATATATAAACAACTGCTTAATTCTTTATCTCCAAATAAAGGCGATGGAAGTCTTTTAAATTTAGATTTTACTCCAGTACCTATTTTACCTAAGTTTGTTAAAATAGTAACAAACAAAATATTATCTAGAGACCCTTATCCTAATCTTGAATCTATAGATCCTCTTTCTTCTTCTGAAAAGAATAAAATGAAAGATAAAATGAAGGTTCAGGTTGAGAACAAAGACCTTCTACGCTCTTTAAAGGAAGAAACTGGTGTTGTTCTTGATATAGATCCAGATCAAATACCAGACACGTTAGAGGAGGCTGAAATCTTTATGGACACAAACATAAAGACTGACGCAGAAATAGCTGCTCAGATAGCAACAAACATGACTCTTTCTTGGAGTAATTTTTCTGACACCACTTTTAGGCGATCTGTTAATGATTTAGTTTCTCTAGGTATGGCCTCAGTTAAGAGAAGGAACGATCCAAACAAAGGTATATCTTTAGAGTATGTTGATCCTATATCTCTTGTGCATAGTTACACGGAAGATCCGAACTTTGAGGATGTTGTTTACGCTGGCAGCGTTAAAAGAATACCTATACAGGAATTAAAAAGACTTGCTGGAGGAGAGCTTGATGAAAGTCAATTTAAAAAAATAGCTGAAAAGGTTAAAAATAAGCAGGGGAATGATCCAGGTAAGCTATCTCAAGCCCACTACAACGAGCGTTTACAACGAACAATGTATGGGTATGATGAGTACATGGTTGATATACTAGACTTTGAGTTTATATCTGTAGACTGTATGCACTTTGAAGAAAAAGAAAGCAGACACGGAAATAAAGGGTTTTACTATAAAGGATTTGAGTATAAAGAAAAATCGGGTAGTGTATTTGATAGAACTCCTCATAAAATGGAAATGTCTACTCTTTACGGAGGTACTTATATTTTAGGGACGGACCATATGTTTGGGTATGGCAGGCAGAAGAATGTACCTAAAAACGTTCACGATATATCTAAGTGTAGATTATCATATTCTATATCTGCAACTAATATTAGGCGTATGATGCCTAAGTCTATGGTTGAAAGTTGTACGGGTTTTGCTGATATGCTTCAGTTGACTCACTTAAAACTACAACAGTCAATAGCTAAAGCAAAGCCAGATGGACTAATCATAGATATTGAAGGGTTAGAAAATGTACAGCTAGGTAAAGGTGGGGAACTTCAGCCTCTTGAGCTACATGATATATATGAGCAAACGGGTGTTTTTTACTACAGAAGTAAAAACCCTGAGGGCGGATTCCAAAATCCTCCAGTTCGTGAAATAGGTAATACTATAAGAAACATTCAAGAGCTTATAGGTCTTTATAACCATTACCTACAGCTTATTAGAGACACAACGGGTATTAATGAGGCTATGGATTCTTCGACGCCAAAAGGAGATGCTTTGGTTGGGGTACAGCAGCAAGCTATAGCCGCAGGTAATAATGCTATATATGATATAACAAATGCATCTATGCTGTTGTTTAAAAGAGTATGTCAAGATGTAGTTAAGTGTTTACAAATTATTCCATTAGAGTCGGTTCTACATAAAATATATAGCAATGCTATAGGGGAGGCAAACATGGGTGTTTTATCTTCATTTAAGGATTTATCTATGTATAACTTCGGTGTACAGGTCGTTAAAGAAATGGAGGACAAGGATAAGGAGTATTTAGAAATGAACATACAGATGGCCCTCCAACAACAGCAGATAGATTTAGAGGACGCTATGGCTGTAAGAAATTTAAAAGACGTTAATCAAGCGGAGAGACTGCTTATTATAAGAAGGAAGAAAAGAATGACTGAGCAACAACAAGTTGCTATGCAGAATTCTCAACAACAAGCTGAGCAAGCTGGACAGGCTGCACAACAAGCTCAACAGGGTCGCCTGCAAGAAATGCAAGCTCAATCTCAATTAGACCAGCAAGAGTTGCAACTTAAATCTCAGTTAGAAATGCAGATGGCTCAAATGAAACATGAGTTCAATAAAGAGATAGAAACAATAAGAGCTCAAGCTACTCTAGGTTTTAAAGAAGATGACCAAAACTTTAAAGAAAAGTTAGATGTTCTTAAGGAAGACAGAAAAGACGAAAGACAAGTAAGCCAAGGAGAACAACAAATGGCTATGCAGGAAGTACAGCAGGCTAAAGATCAACCACAAGAAATGATATAAAATGGCAAAGGTAAATTTTGACATATCGAAAAGACTAGATATAACAGCTAGAAAAGGAGACTCTTTTAATCTACAATTAACGCTTAAGGATTCTAGCGGGATTGCAATTAATTTATTTGGTTCTGATGGAGAATCTAAGTTTTATATGCAGGTTAGAGATAACATGTCTAGCAATGAAGGTAATGGTGTTGTTCTACATTCACTGGGGACCGACTCTTCAGCAGATGAAAACCTTATTAGTCAGCAACTTACTGTAGCTCTTACGGATGTTGTATCCAGTACAACTGCAGACACAAGCAGCGATAGTTATGTTGAGGCTACGGCAGCTACAGGTATTGTTACTATTTCAGCTTCTGCTGCAGATATGAAATTAGTTGCGCCTGGTAGATATGTATATGACCTACAATACGAAGACCCAGGAAATACTATTGATTCTGATAATGACAGAAAAACTATTTTGTTTGGTGCATTTATTGTTAATGATGACATAACAGAAGTTCTAGGATAATGGCTATTACTATATCTACAACGTCAGGTTCTATAGATGTATCTACAGCTTCAGAGGTGTTTTTTTCTTTTGTTGAACCTAGTGATATTATTGCTACAGCTGCAAGAACAATTATAAATATTGAAGTTGCAAACTCAGTAAACGCTATACAATAATGAAAAAACTATTATTACTTTTATTTTTATTCCCTTCATTAATATTAGCTCAAGGAAGCTGGTTAGATGTACAAATCCAAACAGACCAATATGCTGGGGAAAGCTCTTGGGAAATACTTAACGAAGAGTCACAGGTTGTAGCTGTAAGCCCACCCCTTCAGAATAGCACCTTACAAAATCATATGGTATTTTTACCATCGGGTGATTATGAGTTTGTGATGATGGATGTATTTGGTGATGGGATATGCTGTGGATTTGGAGAGGGTTGGTACAGGATAAGTAACACTTGCGGGTTAGACACGGCAGTATATGATTTTGATTCAGCTTTAGATACCGTGCTTTTTACTTTAGATCCATGTGTACCGCCTCTTCCTGGATGTACCGATCCTGTTGCAAATAATTATAACCCATGGGCTAATATTGATAACGGAAGCTGTAATGTATTTGAATGCGACTCTACTGAGACTCTTGTTTCTATGGACCTTACATTAGATACATGGCCTGGTGAGACTGGATTTACATTAGTAAATATAGCTGATGGTCAACCATACGAACAGGTTATACCAGGTGAGTTTGACTTTGGCGATCAGTTAGTTACATACAGTTATGACTTTTGTGTTAGCTTAGGTTTTGAGCTAGTCTTAGTGGATGAATTTGGAGACGGGCTTAATGGTTACGCATCGGGTGGACAAGACGGAGCATGTGTTATAACATCTTGCGATAGCGTTATATGGGAGCTAGAAGATTTAGCGTTTACAGAATTTGATAACGGTAATACAATGTATTCAGGAGCTATTTTTCCTGAACCTTGCCCACCAGCACCTCCTATTTACGGATGTATGGATGATGATTATGTAGAATACAATCCTGAAGCTGAGTTGCCAGACACTTGCGAAACATTACATACGTGGGGTTGTACTAACTCTGAAGCATTAAATTACGACAGCACTGCAACAATAGCTGATCTAGTTAGTCCATGTACAATACAAATATTATTAGAAGACGACGCAGCTGATGGATGGGGTAACTCTAAGATAGGTATGGTGCAGGGAGATCAACAGTGGCTATTTACTGTAGGTCCTGGTGAGTTTTATCAGTCTTGGAATATTGTATTAGATTCCGACGAGGAGGTTGATATATATTACTTTCAGTCTGGCAATCAACAACAGTCACCTCAAGAGCTTGCATTCCAAACACTACATAATTCTGTATACGTTCTTAATGAAGCAGGAGATACTTTATTATCTGAAGGTAGCAATCCTTTTATAAACAACGGTCAAGGTGCACTTCAACCATTTACAGGGCCAAATTGGACTGTGTATCACTTCACTCCTTTCTGTGGTGACAGCTGTGTACCTTACGTATATGGATGTACTGATGAATCAGCATGTAATTATAATTCAGAAGCTAACACAAACTCTGATTGCAACTATCCAGTTCAATACTATGATTGTAATAACTCTTGCGTGAATGATGATGAT
>JGI24006J15134_10000943_pt1 | contig 16781 bp, 16 predicted proteins | sample LinPmetageLP53_FD_15134 | JGI IMG/M metagenome (IMG submission 15134)
CTATAAGTAAAGAGATGGAAGCTTTACCTTCCGTACAAAACATCCAAACAAAACAAAAGCAGTTTGAAGGTGAACTTCAGAATATGCCTGAATATCAGACTGTGCAAACTGAAAGAGAGAATCTACTTAAGAGTGGTCAAAATAAAGCTGCACTCCAAGATCAACAATTGCAAGCACAGCAACAACAAGGTGTACTTTCTCCTGCACCAGCTACAGGTCAAGTAATAGATGTAGAGCGATCAGCTAAACCTGTTAGTTTTGAAAACCAGATGGCTCAGTTTACCGATAGTCCAGCTACTGATGTAGGTCGTAACTTAAATGATATGACTACACAGCAACAACAACAAAACGCAACTACAGACCCTATACCTAGTGATAGAGAAGCTACTCTTAACACTAATATGCAAAAAGTAACAGATATACAGACTGAGTTAAACACTCTATCTAATGACCCTATATTGTCTGAAGTAGGCGATGATGGTCAACCTACAGCAGCCGCTACAGCTGCACAACAAAAGATAACTGCAGCACAGACTAGGTTACAGGCAGCTAACGTAGAAGCACAAAATGCTCAAGCTCAAGCTAACTTACCCAGAGATATAGCTAAGAGAGACTTAACAAATAAAGCTATAACTGATCCAGCTTCCTTAGCTAAACAATCTGAGGTAGCTAAGGTAGACGTACAAGCAGAGCAATTTATTAAGAAAGGCACAGGTCAAGCTGGTGAAGCTGATCAAGCTAATACTACTGTAGCTGGTCCAGCTGATCAAACTGCAGCCCCTGATCAAGTAGATGTAACTACTGTAACTCCTACTATGGTTACAGATAAAGCTAAAGAAGAAGCTGATAAAGTAAAAGGTGCTACAGGGGAGGTATCTACTGAAGTAGAAGCGCAAGAAGGTGAGCTATCTGATGAAGCTAAGGCTGACGGTCAGAAGTTTGATCAAAAGAACATTGACACTATTGAAGGCGGTACACGTAAAGTCACAGCAGAAGAAGAAGTTATAGCTCAGGGTGGTGACGAAGAAGCCGTAAAAACTAAAATAGCTCAAGCTAATGTCCCAGATAACATTAAAGTTGCACAAACTAAAGTACAACCTGAAGAACTACCTGATGCTGCACAGATTAAAGAAGCAGATATGGCACAAGCTAAAGCTGCCGTAGATGAAGATGGCTTAGATGAAAGAATGGTTGCAGCTAGACTAGAGGCGTTCACTGTTGATGCAGGAACACTCGCAGAAGCAGCACAGGGTGACGTAAAGGCTCAGGACACCGTACAAGGCCAATTATCGAGTTTGATGGCTTCTTTCGACGACGGTACACCAGCGTGGGCTGCAGGAGCTATGAGAGCAGCTAATTCAGCTATGGCATCCAGAGGTATGGGTGGTAGTTCTATGGCTGGTGCAGCAATATTCCAAGCTGCAATGGAGTCAGCCTTACCTATTGCTATGCAGGATGCACAGACATTCTCTCAGATGAATATGGCTAACTTAAACAATAGACAGCAAGTATCACTATCTAATGCTGCAGCACAACAAGGTCTAAAACTACAGAACCTAAGTAATGAACAGCAAGCTGCCTTACAGAATAGTACTAACTCCTTTTCATTACAGTCTCAGAACTTATCCAATACACAACAGACTATGTTAGCTAATGCACAGATCAAGGCTTCTCTGCAAGGTCAGAACTTGTCTAATCAACAGCAGTCTAACTTAGTTCAAGCAGCACGTTACGCTGAGGTATCTAATCTTAACTTAAATAATAGACAACAAGCTGTACTACAAGATAACTCCAACGCTATGAGTGTAGAGTTAGCTAACCTTAATACTAAACAGCAAGCTTACTTAGCTAATGCACAGTTAGAAGCTGCACTACAAGGTAAGCAGATTGATAATAGACAACAAGCAGCTATAATGAATGCCTCTAAGTTTAGTGACGCAAATAACTTAACGTTTACCGCACAAGAGCAAGCTAAAGTACACAACTCTGAATTGATGAAAACTATAGGTTTAGCTGAGTTAAACTCTGCACAGGCTGCTACACTGCAGAATGCGGCAGCTACAGCATCAATGGATATGGCTAACTTATCTAATAGACAACAAGCACAGGTTCAGAATGCACAAAACTTTTTAGCTATGGATATGGCTAACTTAAGTAATGATCAACAAGCAGTTATGTTTAAAGCTCAGGCTGTACAGACTGCTTTGCTATCAGATCAAGCTGCTGACAATGCCGCTAAACAATTTAATGCTGCATCACAAAACCAAGCTGATCAATTTATGGCTGGTTTAACAACAGATGTAGCTAAGTTTAATACAGCCCAAGTCAATGCAATGAAACAGTTTGATGCAGGTGAGATAAACGCTACAGAAAAGTTTAATGCTCAAATGAAAAACCAGCGTACTGAGTTTAACAGTAAGAATGCATTAATTGTATCTCAAGCTAATGCTCAGTGGAGACAAAACATAGCTACTTTAGATCAAGCAGCACAGAATGACTCTAATATGTTGTTAGCTAAATCTCAGAATGCCTTTACGCAAAGCACCGTAGATCAGATATGGCAAAGAGAAAGAGACGTAATGCATATGGCTTGGAAGTCTAGTGAAAGTGAGCAAGACAGAATTTCTAGTATTATAGAGCAACAGTTAGCTAATGATGGGAGCCTTGATATAGCTAAACTAAAAGCTCAGGCAGAGGCAGGTGCAGGTATAGGTGCAGGAATATTTGGAATCATATCTGCTCTACTATAATATAAAAGGTATAAAATAAATGACAACATATAGTGACGGCTTATCTCAAATAAGAGAAAACATAGAGTGGTTTCTTCAGTCAAGTAAAAAAGATGATACGCCTACAAATAAAATGGGCTTAAGTGTAGACGTTAAAGATATAGAAGAGGCTACTGCATTATCAGGTCTTTCACCCTCTTACTTAGTAGGTGACAGGCAAACGTATAGGGCATCAAAGAAAGACATCCCTGTAGAAAAGCCTAAAGAAAAACCTAGAAGTATAATGGATCGGCCTCCTATGTCTTTTTTACAGAAAGAAAAGTCTAGTAAAGAAATAATACCACAGGATTTTGTTGAACAACAAAGCTTAGACAACTGGGTAATGGCGTTTCAAAAAAATCAAACAGAACCTACAGCAACCAATGAAGTACAAAGTTCTGTGTTTACAGATAAAATACTAGCTAAGAATGAAGGTGTAGAAGCTTCTGATGTAGTTACAGGCATTAAAACACAGTCATATGGAGTAGTACACTCCAAGGGTCTAAATAGAAAAGACTTTAATACTAATAAAGCATTTGCAGCTGCTGTAGTACAAAAACACTACGAAGAGTTAGACAGTAAATTCACTGCAGGTGGACATAATTTAAAAGAAGCCCCTAAGTCTGTACAGTACGCTTTTCTTGACTTACACTATAATAATGGTAATGTAGGTAAAGACACAGTTAGTCTTTTTGATAAAAATGATATGTCTAAATCTTTAAATAATACATTAGAATTTGTAGGTACTAAGACAAGTAAAGACGAAAAAATAGCACTTCCTTCTTTGGCTAGTAGAAGAGTTAGAATGTACAATGATGCTGCAGAAGAACTTAAAAAAAGTAAAATATATTCTGTAGATATGACTACCGTTAAGGGTGGTACTAATGTAGAATATAGAGATGTAAATGATAATTTAATACACTCCTTTTTAAATCCTAGAGCCTTAGCTAATGTAAGTAACAGGGGTGTTTCTACAAAAAGAAAAGTGCTACTTGGAATAGAGTAACCGATAAATGGACATACCAATAGTAAGGAATAACTAAATGGCATATAATGTAGCTATACCAGGCCAATCATTAACTGATGAACCCAAAAACTTTGCTTGGGAAAGACCACCAGAAATAGTAGACCCAAGTGAAGCAGTAAAACACCACTTAAAATACTTAAATGCAGAAGACGCAATAGAGTCTACTTTATTTGTATTAGAGTCAGGCTTACCTATTACTTCTCTTGTGTCTACATTAATGACTAATGCAGTAGGTAATGGTATACACAGTATTGATGTAGGTTTAATTATATCCCCAGTAATACATGAGTCCATTAAAGCTACAGCAGAAGAAGCAGGTGTTAAATATAAAGAAAAGTATAGTGATGAAAAACAAAAAAGTGAAGCACGTAAACAAAGAGAAACATCTCTTATAAGAAGTGCTTTACAAGATGCGTTACAAGATGATGACCCTAATATGGATGAAGAATTAATAGACGATACAATGCAAGCAATGGGTTCTCCTGAAGCAGAGGAGTTTGAAGCTGCTGCAGCACAACAAGAAACTGCACAGGCTGAACCTGAAACGGATGTACCTATGCAAGAAGAACAAGAACAACCACAGGAAACACCTAACCCTAGTCAAACAGGTCAAGGTCTAATGAGTAGAGGGGCAGTGTAATATGTCATTTTTAGCAGGTTTAGCAGGTGGGTTTGGTCAAGCATTAGCTGACGATCAAAAAGACAAAAATGAATGGCTTCGTGATCAAAAGCTAATGAACAAAAGATACGCTATGACTACAGGTACAGCCGCTTTAAAAAAGGCGCAAGCTGAAAGAGATACCGTACTTCGTCAGGCAGATTACATACAAAAAAGAGGCATAACTAAAAATAGCCTTATGTATTTGTGGGATGAAGGTGGCGTAAATGCTATATCTGATATATATAATTTAATACAAAACACACATAAAGATGCAACAAAAGAAGAAATTAACAATATGGCTAATGCAGCTAAAAACTACGCATCAGCTGAAAATAAACCTTTTGCTGAAGTCTTGTCTAACGCTAGAGGTTTGTATAGCCAAGAAATGCCTAAAAGAAAAGAAAGAACAGCATTACAAAAGATATTTGGTGATCCTACAAATGAAGCTTTTTATGATGACGGCTCAGTGTATGAAGGTAAATATACAGTAACAGATATGTATCGTATTCAAGGCTCTGGTTTTGAAGGTGGTACAGGGTCTGTTGTGTTTGACGAAGATGCTGCACCAATGAAAACATCTCCACAGTATGATGCTGCAATAAACAATAATATTCTTAAAGCAAGAGAGATAATATCAAGTAAGGCAGATATTCAAATAGGAAATGTGTTTACAGATGCTACTAAATCAACTACGTATAAAGGAATTTTAATATCTTCAGGATCGGCAAATGATTATTCTGATATGTTAAACAATCCAGATCTTAAACCTTACGCTATTAATATTTTAAAGCCTTATATAGATGCAGAAATGGAGCAAAAAGGTGCTGTATTAAATAATAGGTTTGTTAGTCCTGATATAAAAAATAATATAAGACAAATAATGTCAGGTGATTTTGACGAAGAGCCACAGGAAAGTACAGAACAACAAATAAAAAACCTAATAAGTACAAACCCTGAATTAAAAGATAAAACTGTGGTAAAATGGGATGAAGCAAAAGATCTATACAACAACAATAAATTGCCAGAAGGAGATTTTCTTTTTGTAGAAAAAAATGGTCAGGTTGTAATAAAAAATACTCAAAGTTTAGATGGTTCTAGCAGTGGATCAGTGGAAATGCCTACGGATGTTGAACTTATAGCATACATAAGAGATAAAGATAAAATACCTGAAGGTAATAAAAACTTTAATATTCCCAATTCTGAACTTCTTAAAAAAGCAAAGCTAGAAGCAAAGGTTATAAAAATAGGAAGTGACAACAGAGAAGCTGCGTTTCAAGGTAAAACAGAACTTACGTATGAAGAGTGGAGGAGGAGCATTGGTATTTTTAAATTTGATGCTTTTTATGAGCGAAACCCAGGTATACCTAGAAATGATTCTGCTTGGCTTGCTGCTCCAGTCTCTAGATGGCTTACAAAAACAAATAAATAGGAATATATATAATGGGTAATGGCTCTCCATACACACGTTCTTTTGAAGATATCTTTGGTGAAGAAAAAGAAGAAGAGAAAAACGTACAACAACAACAACAAAAAGTAAACTCTACATACTCACGTTCTTTCGAAGATATTTTTGGCAAAGAAGAATCACAATCAACAAACGTAAACGCAGCTCCTTCTGCTAGGGGTGTGTATGACTTAGCTGACGATAATAACTTTGCTGTTGTAGGTAAGTATATGGACCAGCGTTTTGGTATGACTACAGAAAACCATGAACGCCAAGAGATAGTTGACGCTTATATAAACAATATGCGTAAGTTTAATTTTGGTCAGTCTGTTACTACACTTGGTGAGTTGTCCTATTTAAATGCAGCTAAAAGAGATGAGAACTCAGAGCGTTTAAACACTGCAGCTTCCGCGTATCAGTTATTTGACAATATGAAAGGTGCTTTTGCTAAAGGCACTACAGGAATGCAAAAACTTGATGCTGTATACGATTACGGTAGAGCATTAATATGGGACCCAGTTAACCTAGTGTCTTTTGGTATTGGTAAATTAGCGGCACAAGGTGGTTTAAAGGTTGTAAATCAATCTATTAAACAGATGGCTTTAGAATCTGCTAAAAATATATTAGGGACAAAAGCACTTAAAAACCCTAAACTTTTACAAGAGACCGCTATACAACAACAAAGATTAATACGGCCTGGGGTAATGAAACAACTAAGGGGACAAGAAGCCATTAAAGAAGCTTCAAAAAGAGATATGTTAGGTACTTTTGGAGCAGAGACTGTAGCGTCAGGTCTTATAGATGGTGCTTATCAGACTTCTTTGCGTAGAGTAGACTTACAAGATCAACATAGTTGGCTACAAACAGGAATAAACGCAGTAGCAGGTGCAGCAGCTTTTGGTGGTATATATGGGGCTATGCGGTATGTATCTAAAAAAGGTGCAAGAACTGGTGATAACATAGGTTTAGCAGCTAAAGCATTTGATGGAATGGCAAAAGAAAAAGCTGATGCACTAGCTTTACTAGGTATAGATACAACAAAAATAAATGCAAAGAAAATGAAAGAACTAAAAGCTAACCCTGATAAATTTATAAATGACCTAAAAGTATCTAGAGAAGCCCAAGAAAAGTGGACTCAAAAAGTATTAAATGGTAGTATATCAAGAGAAACGGCAGCAGGGAGGGAGATCACAGATGATGTATCTATACTTAACTCTTTTCTTTTTGGTGAGCTAGACGAAACAACAGGTCAGGGCTTTAAAGGTATACAACAGATTTTAGAAGAATATGAAATTAGAATGCCTCAAGATAGAGGTGGTGCAGTTAACTTTACAGATTGGTTAACTAACACAATAGATGAATTACCTAAAAACGCCCAGGATGAAATAAATGGAATATATAGAGTAACACTGGGTGCTATTAAAGACTCTTCTTACACAGGTAAAAACTTTACAGGAAAAGGACAAGGTGGAGAAATATTAGCTAAGGAAATGAGTGAGTGGGCAAAAAGAGGCCACACCTTAGCTATGCTATCTAAACAACTAAAACAAGTGGCAGACGTAACAGATGAAGATGTAGTTATGCAAGCCGCGAAGATGCACTTAGATCCTGCTTTACCTGAAGGTGCTTTTACAAAAGGGCTGTTAGGAGCGCAAGGACTACAACAGTCTTTTATTAAAGCTCTTGTAACACACCCAGCTACTGTAGGATTGAACGTAGTAGGTTGGCAAGCTGCTTCTACATTACAATCTTCTGCAGATATAGTAAGGGGTACTTTGTATGGTGGGGCTTCGTTCTTTAACAAAGTAGCAGGTAGAGATGTTCAAGCTGCAGAGTACGCTAATATAGGCAAACTTATGATGTCTTTACAGCGTCAAAAAGTAATGAATTTAGTAGATCCTAGAGCTACAATGGATGAAATGTTAGACTATATAGCATTTAACCCTAAAGCAGGTAAAGAACTATTTAGATATATATCAGGTGGTATAGAAGATGATGCTGTGCTTAGGTCTTTGTTGGATGTAGGTCCGCTAACCGAACAAACAAAAAAACAAATAAAAGAAGGCTTCGGACAAAAAAGTAAAGTATCTCGTATTGATAAAGTAATAGATGGTTTTCAAACTATATATGGCGTTAAAGCGCAAGACATATTAACTAAGTCAGTTGAGTTTATGTATAACATAGATAAACAAATAAGAATAAACCACGGAGTAACTTACAAAGAGTTTATATCTAGCCCTAGACTCTGGGAAAAAATGGAAATAGTAGACCCTAAAAATCCTGCTGCTGGATGGGCTGCTATGCAAGGTGCTGCAGTAAATGATACATTAAAATCTGTGTACGCTAAATCTTACGGAAAAGACTTAGACTCTAAATCTGGTGTAGTTAAAATTATACCTTTTTTAGCTAAGGGTATTGAGGAGATGCGTAGGATACCTGGAATAGGTGCCCTTGTTCCTTTTGGGCAATTCTTTAATAACACACTAGCTCATATGTTTGATTATACTGGCATCAGTCTTATACATAAACCTTTTGCTAAGAGCAGCACAAGCTATATGGATCTAACAACAAAAGCGGCAATTGGTTTATCCGTAATTGGGGCTACAGCAACAGCGCAACGCAAGAACGTCGAAGAAGGATTAGCGTGGCATGAAGAGCGTATTTCTGACGGCACAGTAAGATCCAGACTATATGATTTTCCTTTTAGTTTTTACAAAGCTATAGGTGTATTAGGTGTACACGTATCTAACGGTGACGGTGTACCTAAAGACTTGTTTAAGGATATAGTTACACAATTTGGTCCTTCTGGATTGTTGAGAGGCGTAGGTGATGTAGGAAAAGGTATGTACGCTGCGTTTGAGGAGCTTTTTACTAATGAAAATGTTGATGTATCAGCTGCACTTACAAAATCTATAGGCGGTGCTGTGTCTATGTACGCTTCAGGTTTAACACGACCTTTAGATCCTGTTAATCTAGTAGTAGGTATATCTAGAGGAGAAAAATACGTAGAGCGAGACAAAAACCAAGGCACTAAATCTTTAAACTACTCTATGCGTTACTTAGATCAGATATTTGAAGGACTAGGAGCACCTTTCCCTAAATTGTTAGGCCAGGAAGTACCAGAAGAGAAAAACCAACCGCTAACTTCTGAAAAAGGTAGAGCACCTATAGGTAGATTGTTTGGCTTTAGAGAATCAAATAGACAAAGTTCTATGCAGAAAATGTTTAATGAAGTAGGTATGCCTCAATGGAGAACCAACATTAAGTCTTACGTACCTAAAGCGGACAACGCATTTGATGGTGCTATATCTGACATAATAGAGTCCAAAGCAGCTACTTTAATTGATTCACCTGTATGGAAAACGTCAAGCTTAACTGATAGAAAATACCTTATAAGTAAAATACTAAGTGGATCTAAAAAAGAAGCTACTCAAAGATTAGAAAACTCTTATAGCTTAGAAGACAATAGAATGGCATTGCTGTATAAACTAACTAAAAGAGGTGGAACAGTAAGCAAAAGAAATCTACAGGAGTACATGGCAGATTTAAACATTGAAATTCCTGTAGAAGAACTTACTTTAAAACAACTGAGANTAATTAATTCTTATGCTGAATCAGATAGAAAACAACAAAAAGATTTAAATNTATATGTAAATTAAACCTACATCAACCCGTGTCTGTCTTTACAAAGGATACACCAGGATCTAGCTTCAATAAGCCTACGCAACGAACTGTCACGTTCATCTGAGTTGTGTAGGTTTTTTATTATAAACGCCTCTGTTTGTTCAAAGATTGCATTTAGGTTCTTATCAAACTCTTTACGCACATCTAACCTGTATGATTCTGCTTCTTGCTCAATGTTCATTTAAACTTCTTTCTAAGTACTCTATTGCTCTTTGTAAACAATTTACGTTATCACCAAATGATCCTAAGCCTCTATTACATCTGTGGCATAACCAACCTCTAAACTCGTTACTTGTGTGACAATGATCTATAACCCAAGGTTGATTTCGCTTACCGCCATAGTTTTTTACTTGTTCAGATTTTTGTCTACAGATAGGACAAACGTAGTCGTGTGGTGTTGGTGGGTTTTCTTTACGTAACTTATTTCTAATTACTACCATCCCGTTCATACATTTCCTGCACTCAGGTCGAATAAGACCACCATTAACTGTACCAAAAGCATCTAAGGGTTTTATCTCGTTACACTTAGTACATTTTTTATTAGACCCTTCTTTTATTTTATTTGGTAAACACTCAAATAACTTTAACTGCATTAATTTATGTCCACTATCTCACACACTTCACCTGTACAAGCGAAGGTCTGGCTAGACTTAGTGGTGTCCTCTGCCTCAAACTCAGACAGTTTAGCCCAATCAATCGTTTTAGGCATAACATCTTTCAATGCTTTGTATTCTTCCTTACCACACTCTTGATACGGTGCTTGTTGGTAAGTATGATCTGAGTGAGGCAGGAACGACACGCCACTCATCTCATTGAAGTTCCTGTATACAAACGCCCCTACGTCTAGCCATTCCTCGTCTCGTACTGTTATAGTAACAGATGGTTTATGTTCCGTCCAGTATCTTTGATAAACTAACCACAAATCTAACTGTTCTATAGCTGTCATATCGTTCCGTGTAACAGACTTGTTAGGTGCTTGAACAGGAAAGCTAAACACTGTAGTATTTTCTGGTTTCATAACACACGGCTCTGCTGGTATACCTTGCTCTACCATAAACTTAGTTAGTGGATCTTTGTTATCACCACGCACTGTACGTATGTAGTAATTAGAATGTCTAGCGTGTATACCTGATGCACTATCTACTAACTGAGATACTGTACCTGAAGGTTTACAACAAGTAATAGCTGTACTCTGAGGTATACCTAGAAGACCTGCCCATTCTTTGTTAGTCTCAATAGCTACGTCTTTAAGTGTTTCTAATGTTTCTTCTAATCCTTTATTAGCTAAAGTCATAAGTGGGTTATCCATTATGCCTGTAAGACTAACACCTAATAATCTTTCTTCTTCACAGTTATTCTGCCAAGCCTTACGCAAGTACGGGAACTTAGTGTAGTTAGACTGTATTGTACCTATAATAGTAGCCACCTTAACCTTCTGCATAATAGAGTTTACATCATCTGTAGAACGCACTACTACCTCGCTAAGGTTACAAAATTCCTGTGGCCTCAAGCTGATCTCACTACAAGGATTTGTACCAAACTCAAAGTTAGGATCACGTCTACCACTACGCACAGCTAAGTTTTTACACGCTTGTCTGTTAAACACACCACGTTCCCCTGACTTACTCTCAACTAGAGCTACCCACTCACGCATGAATGTCATCATATCGGGTTTCTCTGTATAACAAACTGAGTTGTTAGCTAAGGCTCTGTGTGGACTACTTTCCCACCAGTTACCACTCTTAGCGTGTCGCATTCTATCGTCAGATAAATTAGATAAACTAATCATGGCTGACCTACGTACACCACCTACAACTACTACTTCCCCAATCTTACACATTAAATCGTGGCACTCTATAGAGGCTAACCTTCTACCTTGCGCTCCTTTAAATATAGCCACAGTAAAGTTAAACAAATCAATGAGAGGAGCAGGACCAGATGCACGACCACCAAACGTTTTAAGTCTAGCACCAGCAGGTCTAACAGCAGACACATCCCACTTAGGTATTTCACCAGCATATAGGAGTACAATAACTTGACGAAGAGCCTTAGCCCAACCCTCTTTACTATCCTTGACGAAGACCGTAGTTCCACTATCAGTGAGGTCAGGAACATCAGGCAACCGCTGAACGAACTGCCTCTCGACACTGAACCCGACTCCAGTACCACAGAGGAGGATGTACATAGCCTCATCAAAGGCCTGTACAGTATCTACGGGTAAGTAACTACAGTTATACATACAAGTATTATCTCTAGCTGCAGCTGGACCAGCAGTCATCATGGATCTCATACTAGGCATAACACTAAGGTCTAGTATAGATTCTTGTATTGTGTTGTATACACTATCGTCTTCTATGTACGGCTTAATGATGTTAGTCATATAGCGGTCCACAGTCTCACCCCAAGTTTCTCTTCTGTTCTCAACTTCTAGCCAACGAGCATAGCGTGATGTATGAATAAAGGCTTGGTAATCTGTAGGTAAATAGTTATTCATGTCTAGTCCTTTTTTGCTATAATTAAATCGGATAGGTCTGGTTCTTTGTAGTCTGGCCCTTTTAGAACCTTACCATCTTCTCTAAATATAGGCTTACCATCACGCCCTAACTTACTCATATTACTTTTGTGTACTCTAGTAAAAGCTTCACCTACTACTTCAGCAGTGTACAAATTAAAGTACCTAGTGATACTTTCCCTAGTTTTATCTATCACTTCGTTTATCTTAGCTAACTCTTCTTCAGATATAAGATCACCTGCAAACTTAGGTGTAGTTAACATCATGCCATTGTATACATACATAACGTCACACAACTCTTTTAAGTGTGCTGGTGTTCCGTAGTCTTCTGCACGTAGTTCAACTAACTCTTCTTGTATTAAACTCATCCACAGACGTAGATCTAAAGATCCTTTAAACGTATGGATAAACTCTTTAAGCATTCCTTCTTCAGGAGTTATTCTTATTTCAAACTCACTCATCATTACCTTCTTTCGGATAGTATACATCTACGTGGCAATTACATTTAGGACAGCTTAGGTTAGTAACCATAGACCACGTTTCATCTTCATGCCCTATGTCGTGATCACCACCCCATATTAGCTGCGTTCTACAATGCCAACAGTTCATTATCTTTGCCTCACTAAAACATTAGTTGCTTTTACGTCGTCTATATCGTGTATCATATTATGAATCATATCATATATATCTTCTGTATGAAGGTCTTCTGCTGCACTTAAAAGGTTATTAGGTTCGTCTACCTCTACAACTAGAGTGACACTAAACGTCTTCATTTATGAACCTCTTTATATTTTTTTATTAATCTTTGAAGATACCATTCGGCTTTTTCTAAATCCTCTAAGCCATTCTTATATTCGAACCGCCACAAGTATTTAAGTATAGCACCTGCATGATACGCATACTTTTGATCCATTGTAGTTATTAAAGCTTCAATGGCTTCTATGCATTCCATCGTACCGTTTTGATTATAGTGTGCAGGTTTTTGTACTGGGTCATGCTTACTGTTAACATAATCGCCTTCTTCGTCGTACTTAACCCCATCCCATTCTGTAGTACTCCATTTAGCCATTATGCAGAACCCTTACTAGGAGAAAATATACTTATCACGTTGTTGCCTCTTTCTAGTTTTTCTTTTATCTCTAAGTCTTCTCTTACAAAGTTTAAAAACTCTTCATCATTATTCAACAAATGAGTACAGTGCATTAATAAGTGAATCATAGTCATAAAATAATTCTTTGTTTCTTTAGGATCTCTATTACTAGGACTAACCACTGCATTCATTTCAAATCTTTCATCCCATTCATCGTGTGTATTATGCTTAGATGCAATAAAAGCTAACAAATAAGTGTGGTCACTTTCTTCTTTACTTTTCATATTGCTTTTTTCCTTTTGTGTTTTAACTTTATAAAACGTGTCTTAGTACAAATACCTTTTTCGTTTAACCATGATGCAGGTATATCTTTATGAGACCATAAAAACTTATTTTTATCACACCAATCTGCGTAAGTAGTCTTAGACCCTTTATACAATTTTGTACGGGCATTACTAAAAACAAAACGTATATCTAATTCAGGGTGTTGTCTTCTAACACACTTATGTTTGTGTCTATCTTCAGAGTCAAACAAACCTTTAGCTTCAATCAAAATACCATTGTCCAACAAGAAATCAGGTGTGTAAGTCCTATAACGTAGGTCTTCCCATTCAACCTTTAACTTTTCATATCTGACTTCTTGTTGGATTTTTGATAAGCTGTCTACAAGTCTGTCTTCTAAACCGCTTCTATAGGTGTTCCACTTAGGATTGAACCTAGGCTTCATCAGTAGCGTCTTCTTCTACCTCATCTTCTGGTGCTTCTTCGGTGTCATCTGCAGACGCAAGTAAAGACGCTTTAAGCTCCTGCCTTTTAGCTTCTCCGATATTTAACACACAAGCTAACTGGTGGTTTATCTGGATTGCCTGTGAGTTAAGTGTGTCTGATGTGACACGGTTTATTTGTATTAAATTAATTAAACCTTTTTGTTCATCTGTCATATCGTCTATTGAATATATAACGTCATCTACTGTTACTGTATTTTCTTGCTCTGCCATTTTATTACTTTCCATCATTAATTAAAATATAATCTACTAAAGGTTTATCTTTAGCTTGTGATACCCTTGAAGGTATTCTTTTTAGTTGAGGCCAACACTTTGTTTTAAAATTACACCAGCCACATGATTTGCCTAATTTAAGATTGCCTGATGCCTTTTTTCTATAATATTCAGGTACAGAAGTAAAGCACCTTTCAAAAGGTTCGTCGTTATTTATGTATGCTACCTTCTCTTTTATGTCTTGTAGTATTACTTCTTTGTTTGCAGATGAAACAGATACATACTTAAACGCGCCATCCTTTTTATTGACAACCCAAAAACCCCCTACATCTTTTCCTGCTGCAATAGCATACCCTACAAGTTGAGGTATGTAACCAAAGTCGTCACTCTTTTCTAACTTATCAAAAGATTCAAACCTCCCATTGTATGATACATCTGAAGCAGACTTAACGTCATCTACACTACCGTTAAGTATCATATCATATTCACCTTTAATAATCCCAAGATCGCCTAAATCTAATTCAACATTGTCGTTATCGTTAAACTCAACGTCAGCAGACCTAAGTAAGCCTTTAAATACAGCTTCTATAATGTCACCTGTAATCATGTTAATTAAAAAGCTAGGAGGGTAAGGTGCCTTAGCATCAGGATCATTCTTTTGAAACCACAGCTGACATTTAGGTTTACCTATATTTGACATCCGCAATCTAAATATATCTCGTGGACCACCTGAAAACTGTTTAAACATTGCAGACTTTACATCAGAGGCGACCTTATCAGCCACCTCTTCTGAAATTGTAGTGCTTCCAGCTAATGCATTCTGTAAAAATAACGATACTTTTAGCTCAACTGGATGCATTATACGGACTCCTCCACATTTACCATAGAATTAATAAGATCTGAATCATCCATAGTAAAATCACCAGAGGAAAGATTGACGCTATTCCACTCACTAAGAACCCATTCATTCTGTTTATTAATCCAATCCATAAAGTTCTTGAGTGTCTCATTGTCACCTTCTTGTATTTCGCATGGCTTGTCTTCCATAGCTTCAAATACTGCATAAGGTTTACCACTAGACCCAATACGTTCTACACCTGTAAGTGTAACAGTACTCTGTATAGGTAATAAATTCTTACGAGAGAGACTGCTATTAACGTCATTGATAGACTTAATAGACTCACCAGATCTAATCTCATAGACAAATGGATACCATTCATCTGTATGATCAGGGCTTACATTACCTTCACTATCTACTGGGTTATTTAGTTTTAACGTACCTAGTAAAACCTGCGTTCTTCTCGATGTACGCATTGCTTGTTGAATATTAGCTGGCAACGAATGAAAGTCTGCTACGTACCCTGCAGGTCTACCACAATTAAAGCCACCCTTACTATCTTTAAGGTCTGTTTTTAGGTCAGTAGCCATGACGCTTTTTATGTAATTCTTTTCTTCGTCTAACCACTTACACCAACGCTGACGCACAGCAAATGTACGTATTGTTACCGCGTCACTATACACAATATTATCTTCACTAAGTCTAAGTTTAAATGAAGTACCTGGTACTATCTCTGTCTTAACTTTCTTTCCGTTAACTTCTACAACGCCCATAATAGCGTCATTTAATACGCTGAGGTTAGCTAAAGAAGATTGTGATGATGAGGCAGATGAACCACCTAATTGTGGTATGCCCATCATTTCTGCTATTGATGTACCTTCATTAGGTACGAGTGCTATGTCTGACATTTGTATATCCTTTTACTGTCAAAAAATGAAATTAAGTTATACCATTAAACGTCTTTTGTGTCAAGCCAATTCGGGCCAATTTTAGCCTCTAAAAGTAATGGTACATTCATAGTTACACCATACGCTTCCTCTATAATATCATTAAGATCACGGTTAAGTGTGTCTATTATAGATGTAACATATGGTACTTCTTCTGGGTGTACATCAACTACTGTTGAGTCATGCACCGTGTTAACTAGACAAGACTGTAATTTACTTAGTCTTTCTTCTAGCTCTACCAATACAAGTGGCACAATATCCCCTGTGCTGAAACCTTGTACTGGGTAATTCTTAATCATAGTGAAGCTAGACACCCCACCATTCTTTCTACGCTCTACACCAGGAAAAGCATACTGCCTACCGCTAGGTGTCGTAATCTTCTCAAAGCGTAATGCTTCTTCAGCTAACTCTTGATGCCATGCAGCTATACCTTCATACTTCTCTATAAATTGTATGTAGTACGCTTCTTCAGCCTTACTTCTACCGTACCCTGTGGCCCCGAAGAGAGGTGCAAACGTATGCTGCTTTGCCTCCACACGGCTTGTAGGCTGTCCTGAGTCTGTGATAACCTTAGCGGTGTAGGAGTGTACATCAAACCCTTGGTTGATCTCAGTAATAGCTACAGGGTCCTGTGAGAGGAATGCAGCTACGCGGAACTCTAATTGAGCAAAGTCTGCCTCTAATATTTGACCTCCATCCCATCTAGAGATAAACACTTTCTTAACGGGAAATGTATTACCTCTAGGCATATTCTGCATATTAGGATTACGCCCTGAGAACCTACCTGTAGAGGTAATATGTTGTGTGAGATT
>JGI24006J15134_10000950_pt1 | contig 16695 bp, 21 predicted proteins | sample LinPmetageLP53_FD_15134 | JGI IMG/M metagenome (IMG submission 15134)
ATAGTGCGAAGCTGTTCGGAGTCCTGAAGATTCATAAGCACGATATCTCTACAGGATCAGAGTACGAGTTGGCTGTCGGGATCCGTAACGCTCACGATAAGAGTATGAGCGCGGGTATGGTGGCCGGGTTGGTTGTCATGGTCTGCAGCAACTTGGATTTCATGGGAGATTTTCAGACGGGACACAAGCACTCGACCAACGTGAGGGAGTTTCTACCGGGTCGTCTGGAAAAACTGGCAGGACAGATTGAGGCCGGGCACCAAGATCACGCTCAACTGATCGAGTCCTACAAGCAAACGAAGCTGTCAGATACCACGGTCCACGATCTACTTGTCAGGTTGTGTGATGCGCGAGCATTCCCATGGGCTTACGCACCGAAGGTGCTGCAGGAGTACAGGACTCCAAGGCACGAAGCCTTTGAGGAGCGCACGTTATGGGGGCTCAACAACGCAACGACTGAGATCCTCAAGGCTCGCAACGTTCGCGAGCTTCCGACATCCATGCAGAGATTCCACGGCCTAGGCAAAGAACTAGTAACGCAACGTGGCACATGGGTGGACAGAAATCAGGAAGCTCTGTCACTCAACTAGAGGCGGAGAGAGAGGGACGGCCCTACGGGGTCGTCCCTTTTTTTTGTCCACGTCCCACGTCTGTACCCGCTCGCAAACAACTAACAGTTGCCGAAGGCATCCACACGTCCGTACCAGTCTTAACTGCACGTCCGTACCTGTCTTCACTACACGTCCGTACCTGGCATTACTCTGTGTGTGGGTCCACGGTCACGCACATTGATGCATGTTGATGTCTGCAGCAGATGAGCGAGATTCCTTGTGTGGGGAATGACCCCCACTACCTGACCGGAGTAACAACATGGACAACAGCAACGAGGCCCTCAGGGGTAAGCCTGTCATCTGGATCGATCCGTCACGTGCGGATTGGGGTCGAGAGGTGGTCTGGATCGGCCTGACAAAGGATGACGTGCGTGGGGTACTGGAAGAGGGTGGCGACCTGTACACGCAGGACGCTTTGGACATTGTACGTGAGCGCCTGACAGAGATGGTCGAGGACGGGACACTGGAGATCGACCGCGACTACACTGTCACGGGGACAGCGATCATGGACGTGACCATGACCCACACGGTCCAAGCCAGATCGGTTGAGACCGCACGACAGGCTTTCTATGAAGCGGTGCAGGACATCGGCCCAGAGAACATGGACGACTATGAGGTCACCGAAGTCAGAGACGAAGACATCCTAGATGTCTCGCTAGACTAGCCCCGGTCAGGGGCTCCCCCGGTGCTTGGACAGGCCGGGGGACAGGCCCTCACCCTCACGCGCCCCCACGAACAGCTAAAGAGCCCTAGCGGGGTTCGCCCGTAGCGTGGGCCACCAACCACCGGCCCGCCCGCTCCCCGCCCGTACCCGTTTTCCAACAAACCAATAGTGCCGAAGGCATCCTTAAGCTGTTCTTTGCACGTCCGTACCAAACTTAACTACACGTCAGTACCAAACTTAACCCGCTTTATAGGTGCACATCCGTACCTGGAGCAGAGCGATACTCTCAATTCCCTCAATACAAAGTGGGGTGTTGATCAGGACCATGGGGATAGCACTAGAGGCTCTGGGTCGAGCGTCAACACGGCACCTACCCCATGCTACCATCACGGTACTGCAGAGCCCTTAGCGGGCACTACAGGCGGGGATATGGTAGTGACACAAAAAAGGGGGGAGCCTTTCGGCCCCCCCCATGTTCCTCACTCTGCTCTGCAAGCAGCGTGGAAACGATCCGCATCGAAGCGTGGGTTCGATGCCGCACAAACATCCTTGATGTTCTGAACTGTGCTGGACCAGATGTAGTGCTCCGCGTCTGGCTCAGGCGGTCTAGTGCGGTTGAGTGCTGATGCGAGTGCTGCAAAGTCTTTGCGTGTCATCATGTTGTTTCCCCTTCCAAGTGGAGGGGCTAGGCAGGATTGCCTAGCCCCTAGTGCTTACTGCTACTTCCAGATATCCCCATCCCAGACATAGCCCCATTCCGCCATCTCTGTATGATCCGGATCGTTACAACGGCAACTCTCATCCGCCCTGTAGTGCTCAGGACCAAAGATGAAATGGGGGCAGTTTCCGATACTGGACTGCTTGATGGTCTTAACATGCTTGACAGTAAAAGTTCTACCGTCATCCCCTAGCTTACCTTCACTAAACTCCACCATAGTGTTAATCCCCTTTTGTCCTACATGGCAAGGGACAGGGCCGAAGTGCCCTGCCCCCTGTGCTACTGCTACTTCACTCCTACCATCCCGGCCCATCCGGGTAGACCCCATTGTTACTCTCGATCACGGTGCGTTCGCGCTCATCCTGCTCCGCAATGATCTCGGCAGACACAGCCTCGCCTGCGTGAGCCCTGCCGTAGCAGTTGCAGCCTTGGAAGGGCTCGCCTGGCGCAGGGCTACCGGCACCCATCACCGTGCCCGCTGCCGGATGCCCACAGTCCACATAGGCCCCGTCCTGGGTCCAGGCTTGATTCGTGTAGTCGAACCGCATGTTGCTCCCCTTTGTTCTGAATGGTAGGGGACAGGGCCGAAGTGCCCTGCCCCCTGTGCTACTGCTACTTCTTTATGTGCGCTTTGCTATGCCCCTTGCGAGAGCGTAGGACCACGATGCTCTCTGCTACTCCCCACACGGCAAGGAATACGATCCCTGCCAAGTAGAAGTAGGCTACGATGTGTACCGTGTTTGTAGGTGTCATGTTGGTTCCCCTTCAAGTGAAGGGGCTAGGCGGGATTGCCTAGCCCCTATCCTATCTACTTATTCGTGACCGTAGCCATCCCACCAACTCTCATGAATGTCCCTGATGGGCTCATCCAACAGGCGACTGCATTCAGCAGCTAGATCCATGATGTCGTCGGCGGGCACGATCCCCTTCCTGTGATCCGTCCACCTTGCCTCCGCGATCAGCTTAGTCACGTTCGTCAGCGCGGCCATCAAGGCCACGTACTGGTCTGCGTGTAGCATAGCGATGTTCCTACGTTGAACAGGGTCTGAATTGCCCTGACACCGAATGATAATGGGATGGCAACAGACATCAACCCGCATCAACCACCAATATCGATCAAAACGTGCGAGCGCGGACCCCTAGTCCCCCCCACCCCCCCCTATGGGGGCCGAGCTACGCCCCCCCAACAAACAGTGTTTTGCTCTGTCGATCACGTTTTTTCAAAAAAAAATCCCCTCACCTGATATTTTTCCAGGGAGGGGGCTTATTAGCTAGTAACTACTTTTAGGTATTATCTATTTTTTAATAGTATTTACTTTATTACTATAGACTATCTAACTAGTATAGATTATATGTTTTTGTCAAGGGATGCCCATTTACATATTCGGGGGTATACTTCGTGATGGACATATCGAAAATCTTAGGTATAGCCGAAGATGCTTTGGGGTTGTCTGTTTCTCAGCAGGAGGAGATTCGTTCTGACCTCAATGCGATTGAGGCTATGGAGAACAGGGAAACNGCACATGAGGATTTCCTNGAATTTGTGAAACAGGTTTGGCCTGCGTTCATTGAGGGGGAGCATCATCGTGTGATGGCAGATGCCTTTAATAGGATTGCCACTGGTGAGTTGAAGAGATTGATCATCAACATGCCCCCCCGTCATACAAAGTCAGAATTTGCATCTTATCTGTTTCCTGCTTGGTATCTTGGCAAGTATCCAGACAAGAAGGTTATTCAGACTGCACATACGGCTGAGTTGGCTGTTGGGTTTGGCCGTAAGGTTCGTAACTTGGTAAGCACTAATGACTATCAGAATTTATTTCCAGCTGTTGCTTTAAGCTCTGACTCTAAGGCTGCTGGTCGTTGGAATACGAACCAAGGTGGAGACTACTTTGCTATTGGTGTAGGTGGTGCTGTTACAGGTAAGGGTGCGGATATTCTCATAGTGGATGATCCACATTCTGAGCAGGAGGCGGCTACTAACGATCCGGCTGTTTACAATAAGACCTACGAATGGTACACATCTGGTCCAAGGCAGCGACTACAGCCTGGTGGTGCGATTTGTTTGGTTATGACACGCTGGGCCAAGAAGGATCTGACGGGCAGGATTGTGCGGGCGGCAATGGAGAGGGGTGGTTCAGACGAGTGGGAAGTCATTGAGCTTCCTGCGATCCTGCCTAGCGGTAATTCGCTTTGGCCTGGGTTCTGGCCCATTGACCAGCTTGAATCGCTCAAGGCTGAACTACCTCTTGGTAAGTGGAGTGCCCAGTACCAGCAGGATCCCACCTCCGAAGAGAGTGCAATCATCAAACGGGAATGGTGGAAGGAATGGGAAAAGAAAAGTCCGCCTGACTGTGAATTTGTTATCCAGTCATGGGACACCGCATTTCTAGCCAAAGAAACTGCTGACTACAGTGCTTGTACAACGTGGGGCGTCTTCTACGATGAAGACAAAAAGGCTAATATTATTTTGTTGGATGCCCTGCAGGAGCGGCTGGAGTTTCCTGAGCTAAAGACTCGGGCTTATGAGATGCACAAAGAATACCAGCCCGATGCCTGTATCATTGAGGCCAAGGCAGCAGGCAGCCCTTTGATTTTTGAAATGCGTAGAATGGGCATCCCAGTATCAGAATATAGTCCTGGCAGAGGGAAGGATAAGATTGCCAGAGTTAATGCCGTATCCGATCTCTTCCACAGTGGTCATGTGTGGGCACCCAAAAAGAGATGGGCAGAAGAAGTTATAGAGCAATTTGCCGCGTTTCCTACAGGCGACCATGATGATCTAGTTGACTCATCGACCCAAGCACTGATAAGGTTCAGGCAGGGTGGCTTCATTAATCTTGAGAGCGATGAAGCGTGGGACGATGACTTACCTAACCGCAGGGCAGATTACTATTAGCAATCTACGACGTAATTAGGGGGCGGTTAATGGCTATAGATAAACCTCTGGATAGTTTATTCAGTCAAGATAGTTTGGGCATGGAACCTGAAAGTCTCATGGTCATCGAAGAAGGGGATGAGTTTCCTGAAGATTCTATAGTCACAGAACTTGAGGACGGTGGCGTAGAGATTGATTTCGATCCGATGGCAGATATGGGCGAGATCGAAGTAGAGTTCGACAGCAACCTTGCCGAAGTAATCGATGACAGTGATCTGAGTAGAATTGCTTCTGACCTCATCGGTAAGTTCGATGGAGATAAGAGCAGCAGGTCCGACTGGGAACAGGTATACAAGCAGGGTCTCGACCAGCTAGGTCTTGAGATTGAGGATCGCACTACTCCCTGGGCTGGGGCGTGTGGCGTATTCCACCCGATGCTTTCTGAAGCTGTCGTGAGATTCCAGAGTCAAACGATTCAGGAAATCATGCCAGCAAAGGGTCCAGTTAAAACCCAGATATGGGGCCTAGCCAGCAAAGAACGTGAGAAGCAGGCCAAGCGTGTTCAGGACTACATGAACTTCCAGTTGTGTGAAGTCATGACAGAATACAGGTCTGAAACGGAAAAGCTATTGTTTAGCTTGCCGCTTGCTGGATCAGCGTTCCGCAAGATCTACTTCGATCCTTCGCTGGGTAGGCCGACTTCTATGTTCGTGCCTGCGGAGGATTTCGTTGTTGCTTTCAACGAGGCAGGACTAGAACAAGCAGAACGATATACCCATATCATGAATAGAAGCACAAACCAGATAAAAAAGCTTCAGGTTAGTGGTTTCTATAGAGATGTGGAACTTTCTTCTTCATATATCGAAGAAAGTCCCATCACTGATAAGTACCGGGAAATTGGCGGGGTAAAGCCGTCATATGAAAAAGAAGACAGGCATCAGCTTCTTGAAATGCATGTCGATGTTGATTTGCCAGGGTTTGAGGACGATGACGGTATCGCACTGCCTTATGTCATTACTATTGAAAAGGGTAGCTCTACGGTCCTGTCGATCTACCGCAATTGGGATGAAGAGGACGAGTTTAGGACTAAAAAGCAGCACTTCGTTCACTATGGGTACGTTCCGGGCATCGGATTTTACAATCTTGGCCTGATACACATGGTCGGAGGACTCGCAAAGTCAGCTACCAGCCTACTCCGTCAACTGGTCGATGCAGGAACTCTTTCTAACCTGCCAGGAGGTCTTAAGACTCGTGGGCTTCGGATTAAGGGTGACGACACCCCGATCATGCCCGGAGAGTTTAGAGACGTTGATGTCCCAGGGGGTGTTATCAGGGACAACATTACGTTCCTTCCGTACAAGGAACCTTCTTCGGTTCTCTATCAGTTGTTGGGTAATATCGTAGAAGAGGGCAGGCGGTTCGCTTCAATGGCAGACCTTAAGGTCGCAGACATGAACCAAGAGGCTCCCGTAGGGACCACTCTTGCGATTATGGAGCGGGCGATGAAGGTCCAGTCTGCTATCCAAGCCAGAATACATGCGAGCTTGAAACAAGAATATAAAATCCTATCGAAAATTATTTTTGATTATACAGAGCCAGATTACCCATATGAGACCGATGAGGGAGAGGGCATCAAGCTAGAGGACTTTGATGACCGTGTTGATATCGTTCCGGTCTCAGATCCTAACGCCTCCTCAATGGCACAGCGGATCATGCAGTACCAGGCTGCACTTCAATTGGCGGCACAGGCACCAAATCTGTACGACTTACCGTTACTCCATCGACAGATGATGGAACTGATCGGCATACCAAATGCTGATCAGGTCGTACCTTCCAGCGATGAGGTTCCTCCGAAGGATCCAGTTAGCGAAAATCAGGACATGCTGACACAATCGCCCGTCAAGGTGTATGAATACCAAGATCACGAAGCCCATATGCGTGTGCATATGGTCCTAAAGAATGACCCTCAGATGGCGCAAGAAGTGCAGAACAGCCCAGCCGGAGGGGCCGTCATGGGTTCGCTGGACGCACATATCCGTGAACACCTAGCGTTTGTCTTCCGCAAGCAGGTAGAAGATGAGCTTGGTGTCCCGATGCCGCCGATGGGTCAGGCTTTGCCGCAGGATATGGAGAAGAGACTAAGCGTTCTTGTTGCGGATGCAGCCGATCAAATGATGGGCAAGAAACAACAGCAGCAGCAAGCCCAGGCGGCGGCAGCACAACAGGAAGATCCGATTATGCAAATGAGGCAACAAGAGCTTGCCATGAAACAGTCAGATCTGGATAGAAAGCAGCAGTCTGAGACGGCGAAACAGCAGCTTGCAGCGCAGAAATTGCAAGCTGACACACAAGATGACAGCATGACTCAACAGATGGACGCTGCCAAGTTGCACCTTGAAGTACAGAAGCTCGCAAGTAAGGAGCGTATGGAGACTGAACGCCTCAAGCTTGAAGAGCAGAAGTTGGCGCTAGAAGCAGATATAGAAGAAGCAAAGTTCAAGGCTGGTCACGAACTAGAGGGCATTAAACTCGGCAGAGAGATGGGGGTGGAAGATACGGATGAGTGAGGACGTATTTTCAGTGCTTAAGAAAAAAATACGAGTTCAAATGAACGAAATCGCTGACCATATCTCCCTTGGTTCAGCTAAGGACATGGAAGATTATCGTAAAATGTGTGGCATCATAGAGGGTCTTGCGTGGTCAGAGCGTGAGATCATAGATTTGGAATCTAAGATGCGTGACAATGGTTTTTGATCACACGTTGATGAAATAAAAATTAAATTTTGTACAAGTAGAAGAAGTAACCTTCGCTCCCTAGGAGCGCATATTCAACGAGAGGCTGAAATGGCTACACTCGCAAGTGATGTTGATGTATTGGATGAGATTATTACGATCACTGACAAGGGCCGTGAGTCCTTGGAAGACAAGGGTTCGGCACGCAACTACGCATCGCAGCTGCCTGTACCCAAGGGCTATAAGCTTTTAATCGCCCTGCCTGAAGTCGAGGAAGCGACTGAAGGTGGTATCATCAAGTCCTCTGAGTCCCAGCGAGAGGAGTCCATTGCAACTGTTGTGGGCTGGGTGATGTCGATGGGTCCTGATGCCTATGTCAATTACGGCAGATTTCCTAGCGGGCCGTACTGTGAAGTAGGAGATTGGGTAGTATTCCGGGCCTTCAGTGGCACAAGAATTAAGATTCATGGTAAAGAGTTTCGATTGATTAATGATGATACCGTTGAAGCAATTGTTGATGACCCTAGAGGCTTAGAGAGGGCTTGATATGAGCTTTGAAACGGGGCGAACCAGTGAAGAGGACAAGTTCTTGGGCGTGAAGACTACAATCGCTTCGCCCGAAGACACCTCGACAGAAAATGATTTAGACATTTCAGTTGTCGATGATCGTCCACAGGATGATCGGAGGGTTGATAACTCAAACTCTAGTTCTGGCGAAACGGGTTCGGGTTCTTCTGACGAAGACATGGCAACCGACTCAGAGATTGAGAGTTACGGGAATCGCGCATTTAAGCGCATGAAAAAGCTTAAATGGCAGTACCATGAAGAGCGCAGGGCGAAGGAGGCTTCCGAAAGACTCTCAAAGGAAGCGGTCAACTACACGGGCACTCTTCAGACTGAGAACCAGCGGCTATTGAGACTTGTCCAGGACTCTCAAAAGGCGCTTAATGAGCACAGTAAGTATGGTGCACAGATGGCCGTCGAGGCTGCTCAGAAAAGATTGAAAGAGGCCCATGAGTCTGGGGACTCAGAAGAGATTGCAAAGTCACAGCAGGCTATGACTGAAATGCAACTCGTACAGGCATCGGCTCCAGCCGTGTCACAAAGAGTTATAGAGAACTGGAAGCAGGGTGTGGCTGCTGAACAACGAGAAGCTGCACAACAGCAGACTTTTCAAGAACCACAGCAAAATAGTGTCGATCCAGCGGCTGCAGAGTGGCAGGAAAGCAACCCATGGTTCGGCAATGATAAGGAGATGACTAGTTTCGCTTACGGGGTCCATGAAAGACTTGTCACTGATGAGGGCATTGACCCAAGTTCAAGCGCGTATTATACATCGATTGATAATCGCATGAGAGAAGTTTTCCCATCGTACTTCGGTGACAATAGCCAAAGTTCTTCTGAACCAGTCGTTATTGAAACCGCAACTCGTCGCAAGACGAATTCCGTGGTGGCCCCTGCCGTAAGAAACACAGGTGCCGCTCCACGCAAAGTAACATTGACTTCGACTCAGGTTTCACTCGCGAAACGCCTGGGGTTAACGCCACATCAGTATGCCACACAGCTTATGAAGGAGATGGTCTGATGGCTGACACACGCGCTCCAAGGGAAACCCACGCGCTAGAGAGTCGTGAAAACGACACTCGTGAGAAATCGTGGGAACCCGCATCTATACTCCCCGATCCAGAGCCACAGGATGGCTGGGTTTTTCGGTGGGTAAGAACATCCATGGTCGGCAGTCCAGATAACATGAATGTGTCTAAACGCTTTCGTGAAGGATGGGAACCAGTTCGTGCCGAAGACCACCCAGAGCTTCAGATTATGAGCGATCATAAGTCGGAGTGGGCACAGAAGGGTGGTATAGAGGTTGGCGGGCTATTGCTCTGCAAGTCATCTGAAGAGATGGTCGCGAAAAGGCGGGAGTATTATAAGAATCACGCCGAATCGCAGATGCAGGCTGTTGACAACAACTATATGCGCGAGAACGATCCTCGGATGCCAGTTTTAGCGCCCAATCGTAAGACTAGTGTGGCGTTCGGTGGCGGTAGCCGCTGATGCTACTAAATGACCAAAAGAGGTAATTATGGCTACTACAGCAGCCCCATACGGGGCGAGGCCCATCGGAACACTGAGTTCTTCTGGGTCCTTTACCGGATTGACGAGACATCTGCCGATTATTACGACATATGATACTCTGATTTCCAACGGCGATTTCGTGTCCGTCCATACGGATGGCACGATTATCAAGAATACGGGGACCACTGCGCTTGGCGCGGTAGGGATCTTTATGGGTTGCTCGTACACGGACCCAACAAGCAAGCAGAAGACGTTTTCAAATTTTTGGCCTGCAGACAACGCAGCCACTGACGCGATGGCGTATGTGCTAGACGATCCGTTTGTTCTTATGCAGATGCAGGCGGATGAAGCGCTGAACACCACAGATCGTGGATTGAATGCGGCTGTGGTCGTTACAGCAGGAAGTGCGACCTTTGGTAAGTCCAAGAACGCACTTGATGGTAGCACGCCAGCAACAACGGCTACGCTGCCTCTTCGTATCGTTGATTTTGTTGAGGGTCCGAAGAGCTTGCCCCCGAAAGGGACCACGGCGAGTGATGCGTTCCCAGATGTCATTGTGAAGTTTAATGCTGCATCTAGCTTCACAGTTTCTCCCCACATGTACTTAAACTGCTTAGGCGTGTAAGGAGACTGACAAATGGCTATTTCAAGAGCACAACTTCTAAAAGAACTGCTTCCAGGGCTCAACGCTCTCTTTGGTATGGAGTACGCTCGCTACGATGATGAGCATGCTGAGATCTATGATACGGAAAGCTCAAGCAGGTCTTTTGAGGAAGAAGTGAAGCTTTCGGGCTTCGATGCTGCCCCTGTTAAGGATGAGGGATCGGCAATTTCCTATGACGCTGCCCAGGAATCGTTCACGGCTAGGTATAACCATGAAACGATTGCAATGGGTTTCGCCATCACGGAAGAGGCGATGGAGGATAATCTTTATGATTCTCTGTCGGCTCGTTACACCAAGGCCTTGGCTCGCGCCATGGCTCACACCAAGCAGGTCAAGGCTGTTGTTCCTATGAACAATGGGTTTGATGCTACTTATCAGAGTGGAGACGGTGTAAACCTCTTCACGGCTGTTGGTGATGGAGTTACCGGCGGAGGGGGTCACCCTCTCGTCGGAGGTGGTTACAACTCTAATCGTCCAGCCACCGCAGTTGACCTCAATGAGACTTCTCTTGAGGCTGCTGTTATTCAGATTGGTAAGTGGACGGATGAGCGTGGTCTGATGATCGCTGCTCGTGCACAGACACTTGTCATCCCGCCCGATTTGCAGTTTGTGGCGACACGGGTGATGCAGTCTGAGCTTCGCCCCGGAACTGCGGACAACGACATCAACGCTGTGCGTTCGATGGGTGTTGTGCCGGGTGGTACAGTTGTGAATCACTTCCTGACAGACACGGATGCGTGGTTCCTGCTTACCGACATTCCGAATGGGCTTAAGCACTTCAATCGCGTTGCTCTTGAGACAAGCATGGACGGTGATTTCGATACCGGAAATGTTCGTTACAAGGCTCGTGAGCGTTACAGCTTTGGCGTCTCTGATCCGCTTGGGATCTGGGGTTCGCCTGGAGCGTAGTAAGTGGGGGGTGGGGACGGTCCCGTATTGGGGCCGTTCCTGCCTCTTCTTTTCCCTGACTATCAATTACTTGATAGACACTAGCCACGACAGGAGAAACTAATGGCTAACACGACTTTTTCAGGACCGATTCGCTCAGAAGGTGGATTTGAGCAAGTCACCAAGAGTTCTACAACTGGTGCATTCACTACCAACTTTGATGTTGATTCAAGTGGTAATATCACTGATGTAGGCTCAATTACTGCTGATGGTGCTATTGCTACTACCAGCACGCTGAAAGCAAGACGCCCGATCATTACGACTTGGGAAGCTTCTGGGGCAGTTACCTCTGCTTTGACCATCGCGCAGTCAGGTTCCATTGTTTTGATTCATGGAACGCTAGACAATGTGATTAACCTCCCAGCGTCTTCAGGCGCTAACACGGGTGCGTATTTTGATTTCCTGGTCACTACTGCTGTAGGCGGAAGCAAGACAACGACGATTGCGATCCCAGCAGCTACGGGTAGTGCGTTTAGTGCCCAGCTAAGTCTGACGGGTGGAACAGCAGCTAATGCTGTAATTGATGTAGCTGGCGACACCTTCACCTTTGTCGCGTCAACCGTAGTCGGCTCCACTGCTCGCATTGTTTGCGTATCCGACAATGGCACTGGGCAGGTTTGGATGGCCGTTGGCTCTGGATCACCTATTTCAACTGTTGCATAGTGATTCAAGTGGTATATTAGAATGAGATAGGCTGCCCATCTAAATGGGTGGGTAGCCGTATCTCCTATTGCAAGCGGGGCAAAAGCCCTGTCCTCGCGGGGAGAATTAAATGGCTGACGCAGTAACGTCCCAGACAATCCAAGACGGCGACCGAATTGCTGTTTTGAAGTTCACCAACATCTCTGATGGTACTGGTGAAGCTGCCGTCAAGAAGGTAGATGTATCCGCACTTAGCGCGGAGTCTGGCACAGGCAGGGCCTGCACTAAGGTTGCCATTGAGCAGATGTGGTACGACTGCTCTGGCATGACCGTTGATATTCTGTGGGACGCCAGCACTGATGTAATTTGCTGGACACTCAGCGGCTACGGCTTTTATGACTGGCGACAGGCCGGTCCCCTTGTGAACAATGCGTCTAGCCCGACTGGCGATGTCATGTTCACCACTACAGGCCATGACTCCGGTGATCGCTATACCGTAATGGTGGCCGTAAGGAAAAGTTACTAATGCCTGACAAGACAAAGCCAACTTCACCCAGCTTCCAAGACGTAATTAAGAAAAAAGCTGAAGTGGTAAATGATGACGGATACTACAGCAAGCTAGTAAAGAACTATCCGAAAGAAGCGGAAGAGGTCGGCTACACGAGTCATATAGCCAAGGAGTATCCGAATTGGAGGGCGATTTAACAATGCCATCTAGAGGTGACTTGCGATGACTACTTCGGGAACTGCCACATTTGACCTTGAGATATCAGAGGTTATTGAAGAGGCGTTTGAGCGATGTGGTCTTCAGTCGAAGACTGGGTATGACATCGAAACGGCTCGCAGGTCGCTTAATCTCTTGAGCATTGAGTGGGCAAATCGTGGTCTTAATTTCTGGTGCGTAGAGCAGGGTACGGCGAGCACTGTTGCAAGCACCCCTTCGCTTACACTACCAGCTGACACGATTGATCTTGTCGAGCATTGGATTCGGGATGGAGTCGGTACGTCGCAAAGTGACCTGCCAATCTCTCGGATTAGTGTGTCTCAATATTCGACAATTCCGAATAAGCTCACTGAGGGAAGGCCTGTAAACTTGTTCATCGACAAGCAGCGCGATGCCCCAGTCGTGTACCTGTGGCCAGCGCCAGACAAGATTTACACGTTTGTTTATCAACGGATAAGACGTATACAAGATACGGGCTCGGTAGGTTCTACGACTTCTGATATTCCGGCTCGCTTTCTACCTGCATTGGTGTCGGGGTTAGCGTTTTACATTTCACAAAAATACCCGGAATCGTTTGTGCGCTCAGTAGAACTAAAGGCAGAATACGAGTTTCAGTGGGATCTAGCACAACAGGAAGATCGTGATAAGTCTTCTGTTCATTTTGTGCCTGGAGGGTATTCCTAATGTCTCATATTGCTAATGGTAAATATGCTTTTGGTTTTTGTGACCGAACTGGATTCAGGTACAGGCTAAGGGATCTTGTACCGCAGGTTAAAGCTGGACGCATGACGGGACTCATGGTCGGCAAGGACATGTTAGATGAAGATCAGCCACAGAACTTCTTGGGTAGGCTGGGAACGTATGCTGACCCGGAAGCATTGAGAGACGCTAGGCCAGATACATCACAGGACCAAAGCAGGAGGCTGTTTGCCTTTGACCCTGTTGGGAGTGGAAATGCAAACACTTCTGGAAATCTGACTGCTACTGGCTCAGTAGGCAGGGTGACGGTGACGACATGACCTATGCTGAATTAACTGCGGCCATCAAGGATTACTGCAACAACACAGGCACTAGTTTCGTAGCTTCGATTGACACGTTTATCAAGCAAGCCGAACAACGTATCTATCGCTCTGTGAACTTGCCTGTGAATCGTAAAAACGTCGCTGGTACCATAACTGATGGGAATAAATACCTAGAGGTTCCAACGGATTTTTTATTGCCGTTGTCGTTGTCCTTAACAAGTTCTAGCAACCAAATCTTTTTGTTAAACAAAGACGCAAACTTTATTAGGGCTACCTATCCCAATGCGTCTACCGAAGGGGTGCCTAAGTATTACGGCATGTTCACTAGTGACACATTCATTCTTGGGCCAACGCCTAACGCAGATTTTGTCACAGAGCTTCATTACTACTATCAGCCAGCTTCAATTGTCGATTCTAGTACCTCGTGGCTAGGGACAAATGCCGATACGGTCTTGCTTTATGGCTCCCTAGTCGAGGCGTACACATACATGAAGGGTGACGCAGATGTGATGCAGTTGTATCAGCAGAGGTACCAGGAAGCACTGGACCTCCTGAAGCTGCAGGCAGAGGGCCGCATGACTGTTGATGAGTACAGAGACGGAACGATAAGTATGGCTGTCAACTGATGTTTAATGCTGATGTGGGCACGGTTAGCGTTGCAACAAGCAACGACACAACACTTGGCCCGGAGCACTGGGCGAGAAGGGCCGCTGATCACATTGTTAGCGTTGGGGCAGATGCTCACCCGTTAATAGCGGAGCAGGCGCTAGAGTTTAAGGAGTTTATTCACAAGGCTGCGGCATACTATATGTACGAGGCGATCAACGAAGATCGCTCACGTGTCGTTAACTTACTGCGCGTAGCTGGACACAACGATTTAGCTAATTCTGTGGAGAGAATGTAATGGCGATTACTCAGGCAATGTGCACCTCTTTCAAGAAAGAATTGCTTGAGGCAAAGCACAATTTCTTAAATAGCGGCGGTAACACCTTTAAGATTGCGCTGTATACAAGCAGTGCGAGCTTGGGTGCGGCCACTACAGCGTACACTACAAGCAACGAAGTGAGCGGTACTAACTATACTGCCAAGGGAAACACTCTTACGAGAGTCGATCCATCCTCTAGCGGCACTACGGCGCTCACGGATTTCGCTGATACCTCATGGACGACAGCTACGATTACGGCCAGAGGCGCTATGATTTTCAATGAAGATACCAGTGGGGACACATCGGTATTGATTCTGGATTTCGGGGCGGACAAGACTGCTACTGCTGGGACATTCTCAATTGCGTTTCCCGCAGCAGATGCGAGCAATGCGATTATTCGCATAGCGTAAAATGCCCGTTAGCGGATGGGGCAGAGGTACGTGGGGCTCCGATACCTGGGGCAATACAAATGTTGCCGTCGCGGTAACAGGAGTAGCGGGAACCGGAGCGTTAGGAAGCGTTACTGTAACGGGTACATCAAATGTTACGGTAACGGGAATAGCCGGAACGGGTGCCGTAGGATCGGTGGTTGTTTCCGGAGACTCCAACCTTACGCTTACCGGGTTGAGCGCGACCAGTGCGATTGGGTCAGTAACAGCAAGTGGCGGTACTGGAGTAACTGTTTCCGTCACAGGTTTGTCTGCGACTGGACAAACGCAACGAGTAAATGTTTGGGCGATAATAGATGATTCACAGACACCAAGTTGGTCAGAAGTATCTGACTCGCAAACACCAAGTTGGTCAGGAGTATCTGACTCGCAGACACCTGATTGGGCACTCGTGCCCTCGTAATGATTCTGCTACAGATAGGAAAGAAACATGGCAACATATGTAAATAATTTGCGGCTGAAGGAAATCGCGACAGGCGACGAGTCGGGTACTTGGGGTACCTCCACCAACCTAAACCTTGAGTTAGTCGGTCAGGCGCTGGGGTATGGTACTGAGGGCATCACGACCAACGCGGACGCCCACGCCACTACGATAGCAGACGGTGCGGCTGACGAGGGTCGTGCATTGTTCCTGAAGTACACAGGCACATTGGACTCTGCTTGTACCATCACGCTTGGCCCCAATACGGTTAAGAAGGTTTGGATTATTGAGAACGCTACAAGCGGTTCTCAAAATATCATTATTAGTCAGGGATCTGGCGCGAACATCACGATTGCCGCTGGCAAAAACGCAGTAGTCTATACAGATGGTGCGGGGTCAGGCGCTGCGGTGCTTGATGCGTTTGCAGACCTAGAACTGAGCAGCACCTTGAGTGTAGCGGGTGCGACCACGCTCACGGGTGTTACCACACATGGTGACGACGTAGTATCGGACACAGACTCAACGGATGACCTGGGAACTACTGGAGTACGTTGGGCGAACGTATATGCAGACGATGTCGTAGCAACGACAACTGTTAAGCCCGGAACCCTAGTCCTCGCCGCTGGATCAATAACCGATACGTCAGGTGCAATCACATTCGGTAATGAGAATCTGGTTACTACGGGTACGAATACATCAGGAGAATTTGTTGGACCTCTGACTGGAAACGTCACCGGCAACACTTCCGGCTCTTCTGGCTCAACGACGGGCAATGCTGCGACCGCGACCGCACTAGCAACTGCTCGCGAGATCGGTGGCACCTCGTTCGACGGCACAGCCAACATCGCCGTGGCCCTTGCGACTCTAGCGACTACAGTCACAATCACTGACAACGAGTCTACAAACGAAAACAACGCAATTGTCTTCACTGCCGGTGGAGATGTAGATGGCGGCAATCTTGGCTTGGAAAGTGACGGAACGCTGACCTATAACCCGTCCACTGGTAAGGTCACCACCACTGCGGTAGACACGCAGACGCTAGTCGTAGATGGCGTAAGCACGTTGACTGGCGCAATTACAGCCTCCTCCAGCCTAGAGTGTGCGGGTGCAGGCACGTTCCACGGGTCGAACGCGATCACGCTCAACCGAGGCAGCGGTTCTCCCGCCATACGGTTTCAGGAGGCTGGAACCAGTGTCGCTTTCCTCGTATCGGAAGGGGC
>JGI24006J15134_10000953_pt1 | contig 16674 bp, 32 predicted proteins | sample LinPmetageLP53_FD_15134 | JGI IMG/M metagenome (IMG submission 15134)
ATAGAGTGACCTCTCCAATGCTCTTAGGTATAAAAGATTCTACAGGACTAGGTAACAACGCAGAAGAGTTAAAAACTGCAAGTGAGCTTTTTGAAAATACTGTCATTGCTCCTATGCAAGAGACAATACTTGATGCTTGTGATGAGATACTTGCTTACAATGAAATCGCTTTAAACCTTTATTTTATTACTTTACAGCCACTCTCTTTTCAAGAGAATGTAGTTATTGACCAAGAAACAAGAGAACAAGAGACAGGTGTTAAATTAAGCTCTGTGGATTTAAAAAAACCTTGTGAAGCTGGATATGAGCAATATGGTATGAAAACCAAGAATGGCAAAAAAGTTCCTAATTGCATTCCTATCAACAACAGCGAAGATGTCAAGCTAAAAGAGATTGATGGTCAAAAGGTTTACAACACAAAAGAAGAAGCTGAAGCTGCTGCATCTGCTAAAGGATGTGAAGGTTCTCACGAGCATGAGCAGGATGGTGTTATTTTCTATATGCCTTGCTATAGTCACGATGATATTAAATCATTAGATGATGATGAGTATGAAAAAATTTATGAGTCTTTAAATGAGTTTGGTGAGGATATAGATTTAAACGAGTGGGAGCTTGTTGAAGAATCGCCTGTTGACTATGAACAAGAAGCTGCGATTGACAAGATGTACAATTTTGCATCTACTGGCACAGCACGACCAAATGCTAAGAGTGTTCAAGATGGAGTAACTCCTGATGGAAGACCATACAAAGTAAGGTATCAATATACTGGAGGGCTTCAAGAAAACTCAAGAGAATTTTGTCGGTTGATGGTTGGAGCTAAAAAGATATATCGCAAAGAAGACATTGTTGCTATGGGTTCTCAAGAAGTTAACAAAGGATGGGGGCCTAAAGGTGATTCTGCAACCTATTCCATATGGTTTTACAAAGGAGGGGGTTCATGTCATCATTTTTGGATGCGACAAGTTTATATGGGTAAAGAGGGAGCGAAGAACGTAGATGCCAAAAGCCCAAAAGCAGAAGTAGGAGTAAATAAGGCAAAAAGAGAAGGAGCTAAAATAGTTACTAATAATCCTAAAGTAGCAAAAATGCCACTAGATATGCCTAATGAAGGATTTTTAAACCCAAGATAAAATTATGGCCACAGCATTATTCATATCAAGAGAAGATTTAGTTCGTAACACACTGATTTCAGGGAGTTTGGATATAGATAAATTTATACAATTTATAAACATCGCTCAAGTCATTCACGTTCAGAATTTTACAGGAACAAAGTTGTATGATGCAATCAGTAATATGATTATCAATAACACACTTACTGTGGCTGACAACCCTAATTATTTAAAATTAGTAAATGACTATCTACAGCCCATGCTCATTCAGTATGCAATGGTTGAGTATCTTCCATTTGCAGCTTACACAGTAGGCAATGGAGGTGTTTATAAGCATACTTCAGAAACCTCTGTAAGTGTTGACAAGTTAGAGGTTGATTTTCTTATTGAAAAGTCTCGTAAGCTCGCAGATTATTACACAGACAGATTTACGGACTACATGATTTACAATCAAAATCTATTTCCTGAATACACAACTAATACTCAAAGCGATGTTTACCCTGACTACACAGTACAAAACACAGGTTGGAACTTGTAAAACCACTTACAAGCCTAAACTTGAAAATCAGAATAAATTAAAAACCTTTTTAAATAAAAATAAAAAATGAGTTTTATAGAAATATTTAAAGACAATAATGACTGGAATGAGAAAACAATTGTTGGAGCTTGTAGTTTTGTCGTTTTAGTATTATTTGCAGGTCTTGATCTTATTACAGGTCTTTATGGTAAAGAATTAATTGTAAGTGATACAATTTTGCAATCTTTTATGATTTTAACTTTAGGATCATTTGGAATTGCAAGTGCTGAAACCATTTTTCCTATTAACAAAAAATCATGCGACTGTAAAAAATGAAAAACAGATCACCGATAGACAGATTAGATTCGTTTGGAGAAGATACAGTTCTTGGACTTTCAATAAAAAGTTTGATAGCGGTAGGGATGACAATAGCGGTAGCAGTTTCAGGTTACGGAATGCTCAAACGAGACATCGAAATCGCTAAAGAGCTTCCGATTGCACCTGTATCATTAAAGGCTTATGAACTCCAGCAGGAGTTGATTGAGCAATCTATTATCACTACACAGCAAGATATTGAATCCATAAACTCTAGTTTACAAAAGATTGATGAAAGGCTTTACAATTTATCTAGGAAATAATGCTTTCTAAGAACTTTTCTCTTGATGAGATGACTCGTAGTAGTACAGCCAAGTCTAAACGCATAGACAACACACCTAACGAGGCTCAAATTGAATTTATGGTTGAGTTATGTCAAAGTGTATTGCAACCGATTCGTGATAAGTTTGGGCCAGTAAAAATTAATTCAGGATTTAGAAGTGCAAAATTAAATACTGCCATTGGTGGAAGTACATCTTCTCAGCATTGTTGTCTAAATGGCGCAGCAGCAGATATTTATTTCAAGCTAGGTAGAGCTGAAGTTTTTCATTGGATAAAAGAAAATTTAAGATTTGACCAGTTAATTTGGGAATTTGGTGACGAAAATGAGTCACTTGATGGTAATGGCCCTGCATGGATTCATGTATCGTACAATTATGGTAAAAATAGAAATCAAATTTTAAAAGCAATTAAACAAAATGGCAAAACAAAATACCTCAACTTTTGAAGATTTTATCAATGAATTGGAAGAAAAAACTCAACCTAAAGTCTGCAACATTGACAATCCTAACGATTGTGATTCTTGCGGTAGTTAATGGATGCGGTATTGCTCAACACACCCAACAGAATGTAATTGTAAAGGACACAGTCATTGTAACAAAGGAGAGAGTTCTTCACGACACTCTAACCTTACAAAAGGACACAATAATTTACCAAGACAGGGTAAAAGTAGAAATCAAATGGCTAAAAGGTGAAAAGGTTTTTGTCAATGCACAATGTCCAACGGATACTGTAAGAGTTGAAAAAATAAAGATTGTAAACCAAAAAATAAAGAAAGAAAGATTGGGATGGCAATTTTTCGCAGGGTGGGGAATTACAATACTATTCCTTTTGGTTATTGTTAGAGAAGTAGTAAGAAAAGTCATTTAAGGTACTTTTAAAGCTATTTAAGAGCATTTAATGGTGTGGGTGGTATGATTGTATACTTTAAGTGATTTGAATGCGTTAGATTAAAGATAAATGCTTTCAAGAAGTTATTTGTTTTTTTTTAAAATTTATTTGGTAGTTCCAAAAATTAATAATATTTTTTACCTAACTACTAGCTATACTAACCTTATTAGTAGTTAGTAATAGTTAGTTAATTAGTTAGTAATTAGTAGTTAGTAGTTATTTATGAAAGAAGAATGGTATTTTTTATATTGGGATGAAAGCCCTAATTTTGAAAAAGATGAGAAAGACTCCGAAATATTACATTGGAAAACATAAGCAAATAGAAGCGTTTGATGTTGTCCTAGACTTTCAAGAAAGTAATTACAATTTAGGTACTGCAATTACTTACCTTTTAAGAGCAGGAAACAAGCCAAACAATCCTATGTCTCAAGACATTAAAAAAGCAATAGCTCACCTAGAAAAAGAACTAGAACATCAACAATCTAAAAATTTAAATCACTTTGAATACTTCAAGAGTCACCACGCTTCAGCAACCCAAACAACAGAACAAGATGGAATGGCATTATTATACAAACAAAGCGACCAAGAGAAAAATTGATTTTCTACTAGAAGAAGCTGCAATTCTTTATGCAAACTGCGATAATTCGTATGAGGCAAGAAGAGAAGCGGAAANAAAAGAAAAAGAAATANTATCTAAAATAAACTCACTTGATCCACACTTCGCAGAATCATGCGGTTATAGAAATTGAAGTTGGAAAAGTAGCTTCATTAAATTCATTCTATGCTTCAAAGCATTGGATAGTGCGAAAAAAAGCAAAAGATAAATTTGCTGCACAGATACTGGAAGAATTAAACCAGTACGACAAAATCACTTTTAAGAGCCTTACAGTTAAAGTTGAGACAAATCTAGGTTACGACATAGACAACTGCATCATGGTAGCTAAGTTTGCCTTAGATGCGTTTAAAGACTGGGGTGGTATTCCTGATGATACTAAGAAATACATTCCCAAGTTGACAATTGAATACAATCCTAATCTTGAAAAAAATACATCAAAAGTTTTTTTTAGAGGGGTTGTATAATTAACAATTTATGTTTACTATTGCATAGTTCAATCATAAAATTAATTCAAATGACTTTATCACACGAGGCGAAAAATGCCTTAATTGACTACCAACAAGCAAGAATTGATACGTTAACAAAACGCAATACATTTCTTGAAAAGTTGCATTTAAAAAATTCAAAAAAGTTGCATGATGAAAAATCCAAAGAGGATGAGCGACACTTAAATTACATTTACACTAAATATTAAAACCAATGGCAAAAATTATTAGCATTAGCGACACAGGAAGAATGTGGAAAGAGTTCTACATTTTAAGAATTGAATTTGATAATCATGATAGCGGTGAGGCATTAGCCAAGTCAACTGATCCTTATTACAAAGTAGGTGATGAGGTTGAGTACACTAAAAATGAGCGTGGTGGTATTAAGATACAGAAAGACCAAACTCCATATCAAAATCAAAACACTAGCTCTTATAATTCAGGAGCAAGCAATGACAAGTCTGAACAGATTGCAAGAGCTGTTGCATTCAAAGGTGCAATTGATTTAGTTTCTTCAGGAAAAATAAATGTCACTAACATTGTTGAGTTTGTCGATAAATACCTTCCAGTCTTAACTGGTGAAACAAAGAATGACTCCTACAAAGACCACTTTGAGGACAAGCCGAAAACAGAAGACTTACCATTTTAATTAAAGCCCTACTTCGGTAGGGTTTTTTTCTTTCCTTTACACTTACCATGCCAACACATCCTGCACTTGTACAAAGTGGAGAGGTCTTTGATTATCTCCAAAAAGCCAAAAAAGGTTTAATCCCTGAATCTTCTAAATTCGGTCATTCTGAAGTAGATGACTATTTTAGATTTAAGCGTGGGAACTTTGTTATTTGTACAGGTCATGCTAATGTGGGAAAGACTCACACAATGATTTATCTGATGTTACTGCATACGCAGAACAACGGAACAAAGTGGTTATTATATTCATCAGAAAACGATGTAAAAACATTACAAAGAAAGTTATTAGAATTTTTATGTGGCAAGCAAATTAGATACATAAATGACTCAGAGTTTGCTAGACATTATGATTACATTCAAGGGCATTTCCAGTTCATTGATCCTGACAAGTTGTACGATGTTTTTGACCTTTTAGAAACAATGGAAGACATTTATGATGAATGGCCATTTCAAGGCTCTATGATTGATCCTTATAATTCCATGACGATTAATCAAAAGAAACTGGGAAAGATATCATCACACGAATATCATTATGAGGCAACATCTCACATGAGGTTGTTTTGTAAGAAATTAAATGCTACATTGATTCTTTGTTGTCATCCAAATACTGAAGCATTGAGGAAAATACATTACAAAGGACACCCAATGGAAGGCCACCCTATTCCGCCAATGGCATCAGATATTGAGGGGGGTGGTAAATTCGTTAACAGGGCTGATGAATTGCTCTGCATCCATCGTTATACGCAACACGAAACAGAATGGGTTTTTAGTCAAATTCATGTCAGAAAAATTAAAGATATGGAAAGCGGAGGAAGACCAACGCCTTTAGAAAATCCAATACGTTTGCAATCCATGAAAGGAAATGTCGGATATTATGTAGGTCATAAAAGTTTAATAAATTTGCCAAAACCAAAAACAGATTCAGATGTTCCCTTTTGACAACTCATTTAACGAATTACACATAAGAGAAAAGCTAATTGTATTTGGTAATCATTTGATTTATTTGAATGAATGCGCACAGCATGAACAAGATTTAAAAATTCAAAACGAGATTATTAATCAAGTTATTGAGCTTTCTGATGTTGCAAAGTGTTTAGAGTATTACCTAGATTATGAAAGAAGCATCAGTAAAAAGTTTCAAGAGAGAAGTTTAGACATAGCAAAATTGAAATTAGAAAACAGAGAATTAAAAGAAAAAATAAGTAATTACGAAAAGGCATTAGATAATGCAGCAGAAAATATTTAGGAACATACAGCCCAATGATGAGTTCCAAGTTGTTAAGACTGGTGAATATTTTAAAGTAATTGAAAGATTAACATACTATTGCGGAAACTGTGAATGTAAACCTTTACAACCTTGCAATAAATTTAAAGAAATGACTTCTGTAGTAGTGAAATCAAACAAAGGAAAATGGAGTTTTTCACTTAAAGAAATAAATGCTAAATTTGATAACAACGACTTGAGATGGATATAAAAAAATTAATAATGGCAAAAGCTGCTTTCTTTGAAGGGGTAACCAACTTAGATAGAAAACGTCAGAATGTTTATTTAAGATCAGCATTTGCTAATGCTTTTAGACCAGTTTCCAAAGTTATTGATATTGCTTCTGTATTACACAGAAATCATTCATCAGTAGTTTATTATTGTAAGAATCATGAAAGCATGATAATTTATGATGATTACAAAAAATTGTATGATAAAGCAATTGAAGTGAAAAAGCAATTTATAACAAACGATCAGGATTTTGATGTTCAGCTACTTTTGTTATCAATAAAAGATTTAAAAGAGAAAATAAAAAACCAAGAACAAACAATTGAAGACTTAAACCAGTACAAAGAAAAGTACGAAACTATTAAAAAAGTTTTATGAATTACAGTATTCGCCTCATCCCCATTCTAGGTTTTATGGTTGGACTCAATTATCTTGATTTCTCAGGGGGTGAGAGCGAATACGATAATCTTGACGTTGATACGTTAGGAAGCAGGAAAGAACTGCAAATAGGTTTAGGCTTGTTTCTTTTACAGATTGTTTGGTGATACTAGAGCTTCTATCAAAACGACACGAGGAATGGCTTAAAATGGCTAGGTCGTTTGGTACGGAGACACATGAAGCTGAAGACCTTGTTCAAGAGATGTATTTAAGAATGTATAAATATGTCGAAAATCCCGAAAAAATAATGTACAACGACAAAGAGGTAAACACTTACTTTGTTTTTGTTGTATTAAGAAATTTATTCTTTTCATCAAAAAAATCATTATCTTCTTTGATGTCTTTACATATTGAGGAACTTAATGACCTTGATGGAGAGATTGAGAATGTAAATTATGAATATGAACAAGCCCATAAAAACTTAATAAACGATCTGTGGGATGAGGTCGAAACGTGGCATTGGTACGACACTAAGTTATTTAAACTGTACCACAATACGGACATGACAATTAAAAAGATATCACAAGAAACAAAAATAAGCGAGCGTTCAATTTGGAATACATTAGACAATGGAAGAAAAAAAATCAAACAAAAGCAAGAAAAAAGCTACAAAATCTACAAGAAAGCCAAAAAGTAAAGGTTTAGGAGATACTATTGAGAAGATAACAAAAGCAACTGGAATAAAGGCAGCAGTTGATGCGTTTGCTGATGCAACAGGAGTTGATTGTGGATGCGATAAGCGAAAGGAGACTCTCAATAAATTATTTAGATACAACACTCCTGAATGTTTAGAAAAGGAAGAATATGATTTTCTTGAGGTAGTCTTACCTAAAAATCTAATCTTAGCAGAGGAGCAGGTAGTAATAAATAAAATCTTTAATAGAATATTTCATAAGAACGTACAGGTTACAAGTTGCAGTTCTTGTTTGCAGTCACGAATTGATCAGCTCAAGCAAATATTTGAAACCTATGGTGACGAATAGCAGAAGGAGATATTCAAAGCAACAAGGAGATTTATCTGAAAAGAGATTTATTGAAGCCTGCGAGAAAGTAGGATATGAAGTAAAAAAAGCAACAGTCAAAGAAGACATTTATTCTCATATTGATTACTGGGTAAAGCGCAGAGGGGATTGGTATGGTGTTGATGTTAAAGGCAATCGTCATCCTAAAACTATTTGGGTAGAGTTTCAAAACGTCAGAGGTAAAACTGGATGGCTACATGGAGAGGCAGAGTTTATAGCTTTTGACATAGCAGAGGAAGGTGGTTTTTGTGTAGTGCGTAGAGAAGAGTTGAAAGAGTGGTGTGTTATAAATGTTGACTCTGAGTTTGTAACTAAAGACAACGCTTACAGAAAATTATACCAAAGAGCAGAAAGGCAAGATGTTTTGACTAAAATATATCTNACAGATTTGCAAGAATTAAANTCATTTAAATTACTTAGTTATGCCATTACCTAAACCAAATAACGAAAAAGAATCAGACTTTATTCCTAGATGTATGGAAGAAGCAAAAGGAGAGTTTCCTGATCAAAAGCAAAGACTCGCAGTATGTATTAGACAATGGAAGGAGGGTAAATAGCTCGGTCTATTATAGTTGTAAACATTTTTGGTTGATAATTAACTAGAAAGTTGTATATTAGAGTATTGGCAATGATGCTAATACTTAAAAGTCCAACTATAATGAATACCAAAATTAAAAGTTTATTACAAAACATTCTTGACTTACCTGAAGGAGATCGCAAGAAGGTGATATCTACTTTGCTTTTTACTGAGTTAACTCAAAAACACAATGATAAGCAAGCAGAAAAAAGGTACAATTATATTATTGATAAATTATCATAATATGAGTATTAAAATTAAATGTAATGTTTGCGAGGAAAGTCCAGTACACACCTTGCCTAATCCTGAATCAGTTTCAGAAGGAACAGAAGTACTATGTTCTAGTTGTAACAAATGGCTTGCAACATCAGAAGAATCTTATGATCATTTTGATGAGACTTTTATGGAGTGGTCTTTAGAATCAAATCAATATTATGATGAAGACAAAGATACTTTACATAAAAACTATCCTGTTGAGTACATAATATGATGGAATTTTTTGAAGGTACTCTGTTTGGAGTAGGAATGTCTCTAATTGTTTTTATATATTTAATCGACAAGCACAATAAAAAATGAAAAAACCAACCACACTAGAAGATTACAAGGCTTACGCCTTTGGCTTCACACTTATAACAGCATTTTGTTTGTTCCCATTTGCAGGAACTGCATTGCTCAAATACCTCTTTGGATTATGATACGACTAGAGGTAGCATACACAGAACAAGTTGGCCGCTTTTGGAGAGGTACTCTCACAATTGATGGCGAAAAGGCAGAAACTTTTAATTGGCTGCATGAGGTCAATGATTTCATAAAAAAGGAAGGAGCAAATGTTGAGTTCCCACAAGGAACAGATGAAGCAAACATTTATGAAATACAAAAGAAAGTTACTGATCAAGTAGGCTTTTTGGTTATTGCTCACGATGCAATGGACATATCATGATCACATTATTAAACGGAGACACTTGGGCCAGAGAAGCCCTAATTGAAAAAATGTACGATGACGAATTTTATTATGGTCATCTAGGAAAGACAGCAATGAGTTCCTCAAGCATTAAACTACTAAATCAAAGCCCTAAGACTTATAAATATGTAACTCAGTATGGTCAGCAAAAAAGCTCTCCAGCTTTAGAGATAGGTAATTTCATACATACAATGGTTTTAGAGCCACATCTTTTTGAAGATAGGTTTCATGTCGTAGATGTTCAAAGTCGAGTCTCTAAGGCATACAAGGAAGCAAAAGCAAAATCCAATAAAATCGTATTAACAGCCAAAGAGCATGATACAAATATGAGGATAGTCGATACTGTGTTAAGGAATGAACACGTTCTTTCAATGATAGGTGGTTGCGATTTTGAAGTTCCAGCGATAGGAATGTTAGAGGGTTATGCTTTCAGAGGAAAGGCAGACATATATGATGCCAAACACAATTTTATTGCAGACTTAAAAACTACCCAAGACATCAACAAGTTTGAATGGTCAGCAGAGTCATATGGTTATGATGTACAGGCATTCATCTATACTGAGCTTTTTAATGTTCCTGTCTCAAACTTTTACTTTATAGCAGTAGATAAGGGATCGCTAGACATTGGGATTATAGGTATGGAGCAATCATTTATAAACAAAGGCTATAAGAAATTAAAACAAGGTCTTGAACTATACAAACAATTCTTCATAGAGCATAACGATATTGATTCATACACTCTAAGATCAACTCTAAAATGAAAGATCAATTCATGAGAATAGCAATGGCCCAGTTAAAGCCAAAATACAAATACAAGCCACAGAGATTTGCACAGGCAGCTTTGATGTATCGTAAATGGATCGAAAGACAAAACAATAAATGAAAGACAAAAAACAAAAGATTAGGTTTATACCTTGCGACAATGACACAATGGTAAGGCATGACATAGCAAGAGCTAAGAAAAAAAAGAAGTATAAGCAATGGTCAACCAAAGTTCATAAAAATCTTAAAAATCGTTAATTGAAAAAACACACCAAGCTCTATTTAAAAGAAATGGGCTATGATACTACTGACTTTATACCTTGCGAGTATTGCGGAAGCCAAGCAGTAGACATTCACCACATAAAATCACGAGGGATGGGAGGTAGTAAGTTAGCCGACACGATAGAAAACCTCATGGCCCTGTGCAGAAATTGTCATTATATTTACGGAGATAAGACAGAATATCGAGACTGGTTGCAAGATATTCACGATAAAAAGTTACTTGATAGAAACCGATAAGAACGGAAATCTACGGAAATGGAAAAAGACAATAAAGGAAGATTTACCAAAGGCAATAGTGGAAGACCTGCTGGGACTTCAAACAAAGTAACAAACAACATAAGAGAAGCCTTTCAAAAACTTATAGAAGGAAACTTAGACAATATGACTCTGTGGTTATCTGATGTTGCAGCAGATGATCCTAAGTCAGCTCTAGATATTATTTGTAAATTAGGAGAATATACAACTCCCAAACTTGCAAGGGTTGAAAATAAACTAGAAGCTGAAGAAGGCATCACAGAAATAAAATTGAATTTTGTCAACGCTAGAGATTAATTATGGGCCAGTATTTATTAAGAACTGGAAGGCAGATACTAAAATAGTAGTTAATCAAGGAGGAACAAGAAGTGGTAAAACATATTCTCTTTTGCAGCTCCTCATTGTTAAAGCATTTGAAAATAAGGGTAAAGTATTCACCATAGTAAGAAAGTCTCTACCATCGCTTAAAATGACAGCGTACAGGGATTTCTTTGAGATACTTAACAACCTTGACTTATATTCAGAGACAGACCATAATAAATCAGACTACACATACAACCTTAATGGAAACTTATTTGAGTTTGTATCATTAGATCAACCACAGAAAAAAAGAGGAGCAAGAAGAGATTTCTTATTTTGCAACGAGGCAAATGAATTGACATGGGAAGACTTCTTTCAATTACTGGTAAGAACTACCGATAAGATATGGCTTGACTATAATCCTTCAGATTCTTTCCATTGGATTTATGATAAGCTATTGATAAGGGATGACGTTAGCTACATCCAAACAACGTACAAAGACAATCCATTTCTTGAGCAAACAATTGTAGATGAGATAGAAAGATTACAAGGTACAGACGATGATTACTGGAGAATCTATGGATTAGGTGAGAGAGGTTTGTCAAGAGCTACTGTATTTCAATTTGAAATGGCAGATGATCCAAAAGGCAAGCTCGTTTCATTTGGCTTGGATTTCGGATTTACTAATGATCCAACTTCACTTGTTCAGGTTTACAAGGATGGAAATGATTTATACATTCACGAGATGATGTATCACACACAGCTAACAAATTCAGACATCGGAGAAAAGTTTGCAGAGCTAGGTCTTACAAGATATGATGAGATATGGGCAGACTCAGCAGAGCCTAAAAGTATCGAGGAACTGCACAGGATGGGCTGGAACGTAAAACCTACTGCAAAAGGTGCTGATAGTATAATGGCAGGAATTGACATCCTTAAACGTCATAAAATATATTTAACAAAAGGAAGTGACAACGCAGTAAGGGAATTTCAAAACTACAAATGGCAAGAAGACAAGAATGGTAACCTGTTAAATAAACCCATTGACAAGTTCAATCATGCCATTGATGCGGTCAGGTATGCTACCTTTAATCGACTAAGCAGACCAAATTATGGTAGCTATGCAATAAGATAAACAAAAAAGGTTATTTATAGGATGGAACTTAAAGTAATTGTACCCACTTCACTTTCAGAAATCACACTCAGTCAGTATCAACGCTTTGCTAGGCTTGATGGTGATGATGAATTTATCAGCAAGAAAATGCTAGACATCTTCTGCAATGTTCCGTTAGAAGAATTACCCAACATTAAATTTAAAGATGTTTCTAGGGTTTCATCTAAGCTCACAAACATGATGAGAGAGAGGCCAAAACTTACACAAACATTTAAAATAAAAGGCAAAGAGTTTGGTTTTATTCCATCATTAGAAGATATCTCTTATGGTGAATTTGTTGACCTAGATACATACATGGCAGATACGAAAAACCTGCATAAAACAATGGCTGTGTTGTATCGACCAATCACAAAAAAAATAGGTAAAAGGTATAGGATTGAGGAGTATGATGCTTCTGACAAATATTTTGATATGATGCTAGATGCTCCGATGAATATAGTTATGGGAGCTATGGTTTTTTTTTGGACTTTAGGAAAAGATTTACTGGGAATTACCCTGACCTCTTTAAAGAACGAGATACAGAAAAAGAACAGCAAGACTTCAGCAGTCAAGGAGCATTTGCCAAAAGATGGGGATGGTATACTACATTCCATTCACTTAGTCAAGGAGATGTTAGAAGATTTGACGAAATCTCAAGAATATCAGCATCCCAATGCCTTACCTATTTATCCTTTGAAAAGCACAGAGCAGAAACAGAACAACAAATTCTCAAAAGAAAAACAAAATGAGGCAGTTTTATAAAATAACAGAAACCATAAAAAACCAGTTACTGTTAAGCAGTCAATGTAATGTTGTAACATTTGGTGACATATTTGATGTCGATTTAAACAAGCAAACGATTTTTCCTTTGAGTCATATCATGGTAAATCAAACATCTTTTGAAGGTCAGATTGTAAGAGTCAACTTAACAGTTATGGCAATGGATGTTGTTGACGAAACAAAGGAAGCAATAAGAGACCAAAACGATCCTTTCTTTGGTATAAGCAATGAGCAAGATATATTGAACACACAACTTGCTGTCATCAATTCTGTAGTCGTTGAGCTTCGCAGAGGTGATTTGTACAAAGACCTTTATCAATTAGATGGCAATGTTACCTGTGTTCCTTTTACAGAACGCTTTGAGAATCTGCTGGCAGGATGGGGAGCTACGTTTGATGTCCTTATGCCTAACACAGAAATCAGTACCTGCTAATGGCAAGAGAGCAAAACATAAAAGCGGTATTAGATAGGTTTGCAAACTATGTGGTTGAGCAGTCTAAAGACAATCTAAGAAAACACAACGTAAGTGGAAGGCTGTCTGAATCTATTACATCAGAGGTAAGCACAGGGCCAGTTTCTTTTTCAATGGAAATTGACATGGAGAAGTACGGAGAATATCTTGACTCAGGTGTTAGTGGAACAAAGATTAAGTATGACACTCCATATGCCTACACAAGCAAGATGCCACCTTCTAGCGTGTTTTCGCAATGGGTTGTAAAAAGAGGGTTGTCAGGAGTAAGAGACAAAAAAACAGGAAGATTTTTAAAAAGGAAAAGCCTTCAATTTGCTATTGCTAAAAGCATATATTACAACGGAATAAAACCCACGAATTTTTTCACAAGACCTTTCAATTTAGCGTTTGACAATTTACCTCAAGAGATAGTAAACGCCTTTGAATTAGACAGATCAGATTTTAAAGCATTTATTAGAAAAACAAAGAACAAATGAGCGTACCAGTAAAAAGTGTTCCTACATCACTAAAGATGGCAAGAAGCCCAATCTTTTACACAGGCAAAAACAATGCACAAACAAATGACACTCTTATCTATATGTCTTTAGGTTTAAAGGTTTGGTCAGGTATTAGAAGTTCACCTCCATCAGTCAACAATTATTCTCTAATTAAAAACACATCTATCAATCAGGTTATTAATTTTGAGGTAAGCAATTTAGTCAGCTCAGAGTTTTTGCATGATTTCAATATTTACAATGATCTTGGTTATGTGCAATCACCAGCAGGAGAGGTCTTATGGACAAACGGAACTGGAGACTGGAAATACTCTAACAATGGCACAGCTCCAGTTGTAGCAGTTTGGGAAGTTGGAACAACAAACGCATTTTTGACTACAAGCGGTTGGGCAGCTTTACCTAACGTGAGCAATACTCCTGTTACCTCTGTTGTGCTTTCTGTTCCAAGAACAAGATATGTATTCACTTCAAATTTTGAGTCGTTAGCAATTTACAGTAACACTTCTAATGCTTTTGCTAAAATTCGTATTAGATGGAACAATGGTGACGAGGATGATTTCGTGAATAATGATGGATCTCAAGACATACCTGACAGATCAACATTAAATACTCAAGATCAGGTAATTTATGCTGGGGTAGGGCCAGCAAATTTAAATAACAACGCAGGTCTTGATCCTTCTATTAAACCTTCAAATCATACCACAGGAGATTATTATGATGTCATTTTATTAGATGATGGAAACTCAGAACTTGCGAGAGTAAAATATGAGCTTACCTGTGAGCCTAAATACACTCCCTATCAGATATCTTTTGTAAATCGTTATGGCGTTACAGACTTCATCACTTTTTTTAAAGCGAGTACAGAAGCAGGAAATTTTACCAACAGCTCATTTAAAAGAAGCATTTATCAAGATGGGTTTACAGCTCCAAGTTTGCAAAATGCACAATACCAAGACTTCAATATAAATAGTAGGAACAGCATTACCATGAACACAGGTTGGGTTGATGAATCTTACAATGACGTAATTGAAGACATCATGATGAGCGAAGATGTTGCAGTATTAATTGGCACTAATTGGGTTGCTGCTAATCCTACAAGGGGAACAATAGAATATCAAAAGAGTGTTAATGTCGGAGTAATAAATTACACAGTCATTTTCACATTAGCATTTAATGAGCGACCACTATTGAAATGAATCAAGTTGATATTTACATTGGGGATTACAGACTTGACTTGTTTCAAGAGGAACAGATAAGCATAAACTTATCCATTCAAAACTATCAAGACATATCAAAAGTTTTTACTGACGTTACACAACCTTTTACTGTTCCTGCTAGTGAATGGAACAATGAGGTAATGCACAACTATTACAGGACTGATGTTACAGCCTCACAGATAACAACATCATACGGATCATCTGCGAACACATTTGACTTTAGGCTAAGACAGGCAGCAAGAATAGAGATTAACTCCATACCTTTTAGAACTGGAGTCATTCAGATGAACAATGTCTTAATAAAAGACAATGAACCTAATTCTTATTCAATTACATTCTTTGGTGATTTAGTAAATATGTCTGACTTGTTTGGTGATGACTATTTGTATGATTTAGATTTTGCAGCATTTGATCACACTTACGATTCTGATACTATCAAGGATGGTTTTGAACAAGATTCTTTAAATGGTGGCACTATGTTCTATCCTTTAATGAGTCCTCAAAGGAATTGGTTTTATGATTCTTCAGGTAATGCTAATGATGAAGCTAACATCGCATGGCATACTAATGCACAAAGAGGCGTAAAATACAATGAACTAAAACCTGCCTTGCTTGTCACTAAAATATTTGAAGCAATTGAAGCAAAATATGGTTTGACATTTAGTGGATCATTCTTAACAACCTCACCATTTACTAAGCTATTTCTTTGGCTTCATCGTTATGAGGGTAATTTGTTTACTTCTTCAGCTGGGATAGATTGGCAGTTAATAAATTTTAATTCTCTAAATTCAGGAAGTGGTTTTGATTTAGCTACTGAAACTTGGACTGTTGTTAGCACTGAATCATCCTATCGTTTAAGAATTACAGCAACCAATGTAAATGCAAATTATGAGTATGGTGTTTTCCAAAATGGAACATTAATTTCCACGACTCAAGTCTCTGCTCATGCAAGTTCTAGTGTATTAACACAATTGTCAAATTTTAATTTTCAAGCTGGTGATACTGTTCAATTATATATAAGACCAACAACAGCAACCTCATTTAACTATCAGATAACAGAATATGAAACTGTCATTGTTGATTCACAGACTGATGTTTTTAATGTTGATCAATCTTTATCTGTTACATACAACTTTGAGTTAGTTGTTAGCTCTATCATGCCTGAGATTAAAGTAAAAGATTTTATAGGCGGCATTTTACAGATGCACAATTTAGTTGTTGTTCCAACCAGTCAAACAGCGTTTACTTTTCAAACTTTAGATGCTTTCTTTGCGGCAGGTACTGATCAAAATATTGAACCATATGTAAATGTTGATGAGGTTTCTGTTCAAAGACCATCGCTGTACAGGCAGATTGAATTTGCTTATGCAGACACTAATCAAATACTAGGCTTTGAATTTCAGAGATTAAACATTTCAGGCTATGGAGATTTGTTCTCAGATTTCTCATGGGATGGGCCTGACTTTAAGTTGCAGTTACCTTTTGAAAATCCTTTATTTGAGAGGTT
>JGI24006J15134_10000960_pt1 | contig 16631 bp, 17 predicted proteins | sample LinPmetageLP53_FD_15134 | JGI IMG/M metagenome (IMG submission 15134)
GTTAAGAAAGGAGATGACACGTTTCAACTTAAAGGATTCATGCTTGCCGATGAGTTAGCTAAAGAAGAAAGATTCGGTAGAGCAGGTGGTAAGCTAAGACGAGCAGCTTACGTAGCTACTCAAGATGAATTGTATAGCTATGCGGAAGCAGTAGAGCGTTTAAAATATAGAAAGAGAAAAAAAGTAAAGAAAGTTATTGACACTTAATGGGTGTTAGTATAGAGTACCAAAATAAATTATCAAGCCACATCAGCGTGGCACAACCAAAGGAGAATATAAGATGGACGTAAATATTATTTCTGGTAAAGCATACTGGGCAAGCATCACCTCACCGAACACAACCTTTGAACCTGTGTGGTGTGTAGATGTCTGTCTTGATGAAGACACCAAGTCTACAGTAGAAGGTCTTGGTCTTGTTGTTCAGAACAAAGGCGATGATCGTGGAGACTTTGTAAAGATTAAGCGTAAGGTTCTTAAAAAGGATGGATCAGAACGTCCTTCGCCTGTTATTAAAGATTCTCAAAACAATAGTTGGGATGGAAGTCTTGTAGGTAATGGTAGTTTAGTTAATGTTAAGTTCACTACCTATGACTGGACCTATGCCGGTAAGAGTGGAGTAGCTACAGACCTGATGGGAGTACAAGTGGTTGATCTGGTAGCCTTTGGAGGAGATGGGTCTAACTTCGATGCTGTCGATGGCGGCTATACAGTTCAGAAAGAAAGTGCTTCAGTAGAAAATGAGGTGCCGTTCTAAGGTAGTATACTAGGGTCTGCTAATCTTATCGAATACTTTATTGATAAGACCATGGGCAGAATTTTTGACAGGTGTGGAGAGGGACTGTCATTTTAGTTAAACAGTTAACTAGGAGAGTAAGATGCTGATTGGATTAGGATTGATATTTGTCTTTACTACTTACCTTATTACAGATGTAGATGATGGGTTTGTTAGCAAAGCTTATGAAGAAGTAAAACAAGGAAACAGTTTGGAATATATAGGTCGAACTGAATGGCCTAAAGAAAAGTCAAAAGCCTTTGTACTTAAAGATGATAGCGGTACTAAGAGGTATGTTTATTTTAAATTCACTAAACCTACTGACGAAGGTAAGTAATGAAGACTGCTTTAATTACAGGAGGATCAGGCCAAGATGGTTTCTATCTTACTGAATTTCTTTTGGAACAAGATTACAAAGTCCACTCTATTATCCGCAGATCATCTGTAGATAATTTATCTAGGATAAAAAACATAAGTAGTGATTCAAATTTCCATACATCTTATGGAGATTTAACTGATACGTCAGGTTTGTTAAAGATTATTAAAGATACTAAACCTGATGAGATATATAACCTTGCTGCACAGTCAGATGTAAGAATATCATTTGATATACCAGAGTATACAGGAGATGTAGATGGTCTAGGAACTACTCGACTGCTGGAGTGTATCAGAACTTTAGGTATAGTAGACACTTGTAAATTCTATCAGGCTTCTACGTCTGAACTGTACGGTAAGGTACAAGAAGTACCACAGACAGAGACTACACCCTTCTATCCACGTAGTCCTTACGGTGTAGCTAAACAGTATAGCTACTGGATGGTAAAGAATTATCGAGAAGCTTATGGGATGTATGCTTGCAATGGTATTCTTTTTAACCATGAGTCTCCATTGAGAGGAGATAATTTTGTTACACAAAAAATTGTTAAGGGTGTAATAGATATTATGTTAGGCAGAAAAGATTGCCTTACTGTAGGTAATCTTAATTCTAAACGAGATTGGGGACATGCTGCTGACTATGTAAAAGGTATGTGGCTTATGATGCAGCAAGACAAACCAGAAGATTACGTTCTTGCTACAGGTAAGACGCACTCAATAAAAGAATTGATTGAGTATGGTTTTAATAAATATCTTGGTGTTCAATTACAATGGGAAGAGAAAGGTGTAAATGAAATAGGGTTTGACACTAAAGAAAATTCAGAGTATAAAGGTATTCTAGTGAATTGTAGTTCTGAGTTTTATCGACCAACAGAAGTTGATTTATTGTTGGGTGATCCTACTAAGGCAGAAAAAGAACTAGGATGGGAAAGACAGTATTCTTTCTATGATCTAATTGACGAGATGTTTGAGTATCAACTTGAAAAGGAATAAGTATATTGACTACTGATCAAAAAGTTCTACGTGCGTTGCAGAAACGAATGCGTGTTACTCGTAAGACTGCTATCCAACGTGGATGGGCAGAGAATCTTACAGCTTCTATCTCATCGCTTCGTAAGCGAGGCTATGATATTGATACGATCACAGCAAAGGCTTTGGATGGTGAAGAGTATACACGTTATCGTTTGAATGAAGTTTAACTAAGGATAAACAGAATGGATAATAAAAAAATAGACACGCTGGTAGAAGATATATACTCACTCTTCACTTCAGAAGAAGAAGTAGATGTATCACCAGATGATTTGGCTATTCTCTCACAAGAGATTATTCATTCTGTTTCCTCTGCTATTAAAGAAAACCATAAGAGAAAGAAGACACTAAGGCTATCTCTTATTGGTCATCCTGATAGAAAGATTTGGTACAATTTAAATAAAGAAGGAGAGGGTACAGAAGAAGGCTTGAAAGGAAACGACTACATAAAATTCTTATATGGTCATATCCTTGAAAGCCTTCTGGTATTCTTGTGTAAGACTGCGGGACATGCTGTAACAGATCAGCAAAAAGAATTAAAGATAGATGGTATAGTAGGTCATCAAGATGCAAGAGTAGATGATGTTCTTGTAGATTTTAAGAGTGCTTCTAGTTTCTCCTTTAAAAAGTTTAAGGAAGGTGCTATATTTACTGATGATCCTTTTGGATATATTGCACAGCTTTCTGCTTATGCACATGCTAATAACGTAAAAGAGGCAGGGTTTATAGTGATAGATAAATCTAGTGGAGAGATAACTTATTGCCCTGTCCATCATATGGAGATGATAAATGCAGAAGAAAGAATCAAACATCTTAAAAAGATGGTGCAGTCGCCCATCCTACCTGATAGATGTTATGATGATATCCCTGACGGTAAGTCTGGCAATATGCGTCTCGCTGTTGGCTGTACTTTTTGTGAGCATAAGCATGACTGTTGGTCTAGTTCTAATGATGGTAAAGGATTGCGTCAGTTCAAGTATGCAAACAGTTCAAAATTTCTTACACACGTAGCACGTACACCTGATGTAGAAGAAATTTATGGTTGAGAGATATAGATCAGGTAGTGAGAGAACTACGGCAGGTTATCTAAAAGACTTGAAAGTTAAGTATGAGTTTGAACCACATTACATTCCGTATATGTGGATTGAATCTAAAAGATATCTTCCTGATTTTGTACTGCCCTCTGGGATAGTATTAGAAGTTAAAGGGAGGTTCACTTTAGAAGATAGAAAGAAACATTTATTCCTAAGAAAATCTAATCCTGATCTTGATGTACGTTTTGTATTTGATAGGCCAGCGAGTAAACTATATAAAAGGAGCAAGACAACCTATGCAGATTGGTGCAACAAACACAATTTCTTATACTGTAAACTATCTGACGGTTTACCTGACAGCTGGTTAGATGAGCAACAAAGAAAACCTAGTAGTGGAAATAGAAAAGTTAGTAGGAAATCAAAAAGCACCTCCTCAACAACTACTATTTCTTAGTGTCTTGCTACAAGCTATGTTAGATGCTACTAAACCAGAACACAGCAAAGAATCTAATGAGTCTATAGTCTCTCGTAACAATGCCAAGGCATGGTTCTTTGCCTCGGTGGGTGTGACTGCTGAAGATTTCCATACTGTATGTGATGTAGCAGGAGTTGATCCTGACTATGCACGTACCTTTGCATATAAGGTACTCAAGTCTAAAGAAATAAATTATGTTAGGAAAAGAATTAATGCTGTCCTTACATTCGACTAGGAGAAATATAATGGATAGAGATACAGAGATTGCCCAGCTATATGCCAGCTTACCTACGTTTAAATTTGATGAAGGAGAGTATGTTGACGAGATACATGAGTACGTATCGTCTACTTACAAGCAGCACTATGCTCAAGGTAAGTACCAAGCCACAGATATTATACTAGATAGTGGACATGGTGAAGGTTTTGTTATGGGAAATATCCTCAAGTACTGGAAGAGGTATGGGAATAAAGAAGGAAAGAATAGAAAGGACTTGTTAAAAATTATACACTATGCAATAATCATGCTTTACGTACACGATCATGTAACGAAGGGAGAATAATACTCATGCCTACTTTCCGATCTAATGAAAACCCAATGTTTCGTTCTAAGTTTAGTGAAGATATTTTCAAACATAAGTATGCACATCATGGTTGTGAGACATGGGCAAGCCTAGCTTCTGTACTGGTAGAAGATGTTTGTTCTCCTGAGTTAAAACAAGATGAGATAGATCAGCTAAAAGAATACATCACTGATTTAAAATTTATACCAGGTGGTCGCTATCTCTATTATGCTGGAAGACCTAACAAGTTTTTTAATAACTGTTACCTGCTTAAAGCAGAAGAAGATACACGTGAGGATTGGGCAAACATCTCATGGAAATCAGAATCATGTCTGATGACAGGTGGTGGTATAGGTATTGACTACTCTGTGTACCGGGAAGAAGGCAGAGTACTATCAGGTACTGGTGGTTTATCTTCTGGACCTATACCAAAGATGCTAATGATAAATGAAATTGGTCGAAGGGTTATGCAAGGGGGTAGCCGTAGGTCTGCTATCTATGCTAGTCTTAATTGGAAACATGCCGACATTGATAAGTTTCTTACCAGTAAAAACTGGTATGAGATGCCTGTTGGTAGCACAGGTTTTACTATTGGTCAGGTTAAGGAACAAGACTTTAACTTTGTTGCACCAATGGATATGACAAATATTAGTGTAAACTACGATACTGAATGGCTATTAAACTATTGGGAGACAGGAGATGTGGGGAATACTTTTAAGCAGAATACCCGCCAAGCCTTACAGACCGCTGAACCGGGGTTTAGTTTTAACTTCTTTGATAAAGAAAATGAAACACTTCGTAACGCTTGTACAGAAGTAACATCCGAATCAGATTCAGACGTATGTAATTTAGGGTCGGTTAACCTTGGCAGAGTAGATACAATAAAAGAATTTAAAGATATAGTAGCACTAGCTACAAAGTTTCTTATGTGTGGTACACTCAAGGCAAAGCTTCCCTATCAGAAAGTGTACGATGTACGTAATAAAAATCGTAGGCTAGGTCTTGGTTTAATGGGTATGCACGAGTGGCTTATCAAGCGTGGGTCTAGTTATGAAGTAACTGATGAACTGCATCAATGGCTTGGAGTTTATAAGGGAGTGAGTGATGATATTTCTAGGAAGACTGCTGATGAAATGGAAGTTAGTAGGCCAGTAGCTAATCGTGCTATTGCACCTACAGGAAGCATTGGCATCCTTGCTGGAACAAGCACAGGGGTAGAACCTATATATGCTGTAGCCTACAAGCGTAGGTATTTAAAAGGTGGTACACGTTGGCACTATCAGTATGTAGTAGACAGTGCAGCACAAGAATTAATTGACCTATACGATACTAAGCCAGATGACATTGAGTCTGCTCTTGATCTTGCAGAAGATTATAAAAGACGCATGAAGTTTCAAGCTGACGTACAAGACTATGTAGATATGTCCATCTCTTCTACTATTAATCTACCATCATGGGGCAGTAAGCTAAACAATGAAGATACTGTTGATGATTTTACTAACACTCTTGCCTCTTACGCACACCGCTTACGTGGCTTTACTGTATACCCTGACTCATGTCGAGGTGGGCAGCCATTAACAACTGTACCTTACAAGGAAGCTGTTGCTAAGTTAGGAGAAGAGTTTGAAGAAGGACTAGAGACACATGATATTTGTGACATCACAGGACACGGAGGCAGCTGCGGAGTTTAATGCATACTTATTGTTCTTATAAAGACGAGTTACCTAAAGAACTTTGTAAAGGTTTAGCTAACATTGGGAAAGAATTAGATAAGGATGAGGCTAAAGTTTATAAAGAAGGCAACGATATTAAAATGAAAGAGGTTAGAAACAACAGGATTGCATGGTTAGAAAATCCTGAACTGACCAGCATATTACAACTGTATGCAGAGAAAGCTAATCAAGAAGCTGGTTGGAACTTTAATATTAATTGTTACGAGACACCTCAAGTTTCCTTTTATGGTAAAGGTCAATTCTATAATTGGCATATGGATACCGGGGTAGAGACTGTATCTGATACATATGTAAGAAAACTTTCTATGAGTGTAACTCTTGATGATAATTTTAAAGGAGGAGATTTTCAGATACAAGATTGGGTACATCCACAAGACAGTAAGAAATTCTCTACTCTAAAAGACATGCGTAGGATAGGAAGTATAACGGTATTTCCGTCCTTCATGTTCCATCGTGTTACTAAAGTAAAAGAAGGAGAGCGATGTTCTTTAGTCTGTTGGTTTAGAGGTGAACCTTTTCAATAATTTTCTTGACAAGACTTGTATCTTATAGTAAGATGTGATTTGTAATTAAATAACTTTGGAATAGAGAAAGGTACAATGAGTAGATTACCTACAATATATATTGGATATGATCCTAAAGAAGACCTATACTATAGGGTACTAGAATATTCTATTAAGAAATATTCTTCTGAACCTATTAATATAGTACCTATTAAACAAGATAAGCTAAGACGTATGGGTATGTACCACAGGAACGGTGTACTAGATAACGGACAGGAAGTAGATGTCTTTGATCGTAAACCTTTTTCAACTGAGTTTAGTTTTACAAGATTTCTTGTACCTTTTCTAAACCATTTAGATGGTCAAGCTTTATTCATGGACTGTGATATGTTTGTTCGCGGAGATATCATGGAAGTCTTTCACAATAATACTAAGACTAATGCTGTTTCTTGTGTGAAGCATACCTATGTACCTAATGATAAGAAAAAGATGGATGGTAAATTACAACAAAGTTATTTTAGAAAGAACTGGTCAAGCTTTGTTCTATGGAATTGTGATCATCCTGAAATAGAAAATGAACTAACAGTATCAGATGTTAATACTAAATCAGGTGCTTGGTTACATTCCTTTTATTGGTCAGAAAATATTGGAAGCTTGAACGAGAAATGGAATTGGTTAGATGGCCATAGTTCTGAGAGTATACAGCCTAAAGCAGTACACTTTACTACAGGAGGACCACTCTTTAGGAACTGGGAAGGCAAGAGAGATATAGATAATTTATATGCTAAAGAATGGCAAGAACTATGCTATGAGATGAAACAAGAAGAAAGGCAAGAATAAATATGGTTAATTTTGTTACCTCTTTCAGCGGAAAGAACTACAGCGGATATGCTAAGAGTATGCTTGAGTCAGTAGTAGAACATTGGGAAGATGATCTAAAGCTGGTAGCTTACTATGATACGTGTAGTGATGAACAAATTGCAGAGTTTCCTAAGTCTCCTGTCATTGAGTATAGGGATTTAGATTTAGTAGAAGATCGTACTTCTTACCTTGAGCGTATGAAGCACCATGATGGCACAGAGAATGGTCAGATGGAATACAACTGGCGTATGGATGCTTTGAAGTGGTGTCATAAAGTATACGCCTTGACTGATTACTTTATGGAAATTTCTGAAGATGAGATTAAAGGTGGTTGGTTAATCTGGATGGATGCAGATGTAATCACACACAGTAAGCTTAATGAAGAAATATTGTTTGAGTCTTTTCCTAAAGATTCAGAGTTGGTACATCTTGGAAGAACGTCTATTGACTTTAGTGAGACAGGCTTCATTGCTTTTAATCTTGACTATCAAATGCCTCACTACTTTCTCGCAGACATTCGAGGATGCTATGACATTGGAGAAGTTGTAGCTTATCGTGAATGGACTGATGCCTTTATTATGACCCGCTTCATTAACATATATGCAGCACATGGTATGAAGGTTCATAACCTTACACCGGATGCTAAAGGATTGGCTGTCTTTGAACAGTCTTCTTTGAGCAAGTTTATGATGCACTATAAGGGTGATCGTAAGAATGAAGTAATGTCTGAACAAGGATTCTCTAAAGATGTAGTGCTTCCTCGTTATGGACAGCTTGCTACACTTGTTCGATGCTACAAACCAAAGAAGATTGTAGAGATTGGTACATGGAATGGAGGTAGAGCAATTGAAATGGCACTAGCTTCCTTTGAAAACATAAATAAATTTCACTACATTGGCTTTGATTTATTTGAGGATGCTACAGCAGAAACAGATAGCCTTGAACTAAATATAAAACAACACAACACTTATGATGCAGTCTTTAATCGTCTTACAGAATTTGCTGACAAGATGAAGGAAGACAACAAAACATTTACTTTTAAGTTACATAAGGGTAACTCACGTGATACACTCAGTAAAGCTAAGAAAGAATTAAAGAAAGTTTCTTTTGCTTTTATTGATGGTGGTCATAGTGAAGATACTATTAAAAGTGATTACGAAAATCTAAAGCATGTACCTGTCATTGTCTTTGATGACTTCTATTCTAAAGATGAGAATGGACATACAGTATCTCAGGAAAAAGTAGGCGTTAATAAACTTATTCGTGACGAGATGGAAGGTAAGCGTATGCACGTACTGCCTTCTCAGGATAAGGTTTCCGGTGGTGGGTTAGTACACCTTGCTGTCCTTCTTAATAATTCAAAGTTAAAAGATATTCCAATTGAACTTCGACGTATCCCTATCATCGTACATCCTAAAGACTGTGTACCTAAAGATGATATTGTAGATAACATTAATGCTAATCTAAAACTTATAGATAATTGGAACAGTGTACAACAATACTATGGACATTCAGAACATGCTATTATAGTATCGGGTGGTTCGTCTATTGACTTTGATAAGTTAAAAGAACTACAAGCAAAGACTAATGGTAAGATAGTATGTGTTAAGCACAGCTATCCTAAACTATTAGAGGCTGGCATAAAACCTTGGGGTTGTGTTATACTTGATCCTCGTACCATTGAAGGAGAAAGTACTCACGGTATTGTACGTAAAAGTTTGTTTGAGAACATAGACCCTAGCACTAAATTCTTTATTGCGTCTATGACCGAACCTTCAGTAACTGAATACATTATTAAACGAACATCTAATATCTATGGATGGCACGCTTATTCAGAAGCTATTAAGAATAGAATAAATAATAAAGAAGAATACCCTGAAGAAGAACAAATTAAAATACCTGATGATGTAACCTTTGTTACAGGCGGTACGTGTGCAGCCATGAGAGCAATAGGTATGCTACATATCTTTGGGTTTAGAAACTTTCATCTCTTTGGTTTTGATTGTTCTGTTCCAGATATTTCTGAAAAAGAACAAAAGGAAACTCTATTTGATGGTAAGGTTAAGCACATGAAGGTAGAGATGAACGAAAAAGAATTTTGGACTACCGGGGAATTGTTAGCAATGGCACAAGACTGTGAACAATTGTTTGATGCTCCTCAAATAGATATGAACGTAGAGTTTTATGCTAAATACAATACCTTGGCACAAGAAGTTTATTTGTCATCCCGTCATGGTAATAAAAAACACTACTCCAGTACGTTTAACTCCTAACAAAAGGAACTTATCATGCTAGAAAATATCACAAGTAACTTAGATGTTATTGTCTCTACTCTTACAGGTATCATTACTATTGCCAGTATCTTTATTGCAGGTACTCGTACACCTGATCCAGATACTATGCTCGGAAAGATATATAAAGCAGTAGAGTTTCTCAGTCTTACTGTTGGCAAGGCAAAACAAACAGGTACTAAACCTGTAGTAGTAGAAGAAGTACCAATGGTTAAAGGTGAGATTAAGGTAGTAAAAGAAAAGTAATGTGGTCTATTCTTTCTCCTATATTTAACTTCTTTACAAAAATACTTCCTTTAGTATTTGCTTTTAAAGCAGGTAAAGATAGTGCAAAAAAGAAAGAACTAGAAGTAGCAGTAGACAATGCAAATGAAAGAAACAAAATTGAAAACAAAGTTAACAAGCTTTCTGATGATGATGTTTCTAAGCAGTTGCGGAAGCGTTGGAGGAGAGGCGGCATTCTGTAGTTGGTCCTTTCCAATTTTAATCAGCGATGCTGACTCTCTCTCCAACGAAACTGCTAGACAACTATTAAGTCATAACCTAACATGGGAAAAATTCTGTGACTAAAGAATTAAATCTTAAACAAGAAAAGTTCTGTCAAGCATACGTCTTATATAGGAATGCTACTGAGTCAGCTAAGATTGCTGGTTACTCTGATGTGTCTGCACATACACAAGGTCATAGACTAGTACAGCGTAATGATATACAGGAAAGAATTGAAGAGTTAGAAAAAGAATTAGAAACTAATATTGATGTCATCACTGAGATTGAAAATCAATATACATATGCTAAGAATAATGGGCATACGAACAGTGCAATTAAAGCTTTGGAAGTTTTATCTAAGATCAGAACATCTAAAGATGACGAAGTTCCTAAATCAATTGCAGAACTAGAGGATGAGATAGTTAGAAGTTTAGAAATACTAGGTGAAGAAAGATCATCTAAGATTTTCTTACAATGTAAGTGGTTTGAGGAGGAACAAGAAGAAATCGAAGCCATATAAAGACCCATGAGTAGGGTTAACGATAGGCTTGGCTACCCTTACCCCAAAAATACACCACTTCTTCTGTGTGGTCTTCCTAGAGGCTTATGGAGGCATTGCCCTATAAGGTGACATTTTTGAGTACACAAATATAACAAACAGATTATTTTTATTATTCTGAATAATTATTCTCCTTTTCTATAGGGGGATGTTTACCATTATGCATGTGCTGAATGGATTTCATTTCTTCTTGAAGCTTACTTATTTGAGCATGTACCATTCCCTTACGTTTATACTCTTTAGCTAAGTTATCAGGAGAAAGGATAGAAGTAAGTACCCCTATCTGACTACGTAAAACAGCTACGTTATTCTCTACTACATCTTGTTCTCTATTTAACTCATCTATATATTTTTTTATCTCTCTCTGTGTAGACTTTAACGCAGCTACCTGTGCACGTACCAACGCCCATGCGCCTGAGAGAGATGCTACTACAGCACCTACTTGAAATAGAAACTGTGCGTCCATCTCCATTTATAATTAATCCTCTCCAATAACTACATCAGGTGGATCACCTAGTAAATTACTATTCATGTAGAAAAGTTCTAGCTTTGACATATCTTGGCGAAGATTACTTAACTCTCGTGCATAAGAGTTACCTGTTTTTTCTCTTAGTTGCCGTTCTCTATCTTTCCAGAACTTACTATTTTGAGATTGTCTGATAGGTTTAAGATCACCTCTAATGATAGAACCTATTGAGTTTTTAGAAGGTACTACACCTTGTAAATCTACAGATCGTAGATACTTTCGTAGTTTAGCGTCTCCCACAATTCCCTTCATATCTTTAAACAGCTTATGCATACTCTGTTGCCCTACAAACTGCTGCTGTAGAACTTCATCATAATCTTTTAGTATATTTTCAGGAGTATATAAGGTACGTGGGTCAGACAACTGCTCTCTTAAATCAATTCTAAAGTCATTAGCAATATCTTTCCCATTAGAGTTAATAGTATTTAAACTATAACCCATAACTTTTTTAGGATCAAAGACCTGTTCTTTAGTACCAAAGTATAAACCATTCTTTTCTAATAGATCAAAGAATCCTTCTGCATCATCACCTGTATTACCAAATGTTTGAGGGTAGAAAAATCTTTCTGCATCTGTACCCATCTCACCAAAGTTTTCAAAGACGTTAGCATCCTGTGCCATGTCTCTTACCATCTTAGTGTATCCCGGTTCTACTGTTTTAACTAATTTAAGAATCGAATCATCCGGTAGACCTTCTCCTGATATTACAGACTTAACTATATCAAACATAGGTTTACCTGCTTCTACTGCAAGAGAAGGACTAAGATAAGGTTTAAAAATATTTGTAGCTGCTCTGTACAAAGACTTATCTAAATCTTTTGTTACGTCCTCACCCCTACCTGCCTTCAGCATTATAGGCATAATAGCATCAGCTAGTTGTTGATCAGGGTTAAGATAACTTAAATTTATATAAGTAGGATTACCATCTTTATCTTCTCCTGTTATTAAAAGAGCAGCATCTTTCTCCCAATCAGGTAAAGAACTACGCATTTTTTCTAACAGTTCTGAATTACCTGCAGCTTCATTAGCTGCATAAGCACCAGTATAGATTGCCCCTTGTGCTGCATACCATTGACCTAGACGTTTAAGACCTTGATTACGTAAGACCTTGTTTCCTGTTTCAAAGCCTTCAATCATTTCATCTGAACCTAGCTTTAAAACATTATAACTATTTCTTAAACGCTCGGCAGGATAAGCAGTAAATGTACCTAGCACAGGTACTTGTCTCATCTTTTCTAAAAGAGGAGGTATACGACTATAGATAGGAGTAATGTTAGCAGTGTTAATAGAAGCTTTTTCTTTTATATAATCTTCTTTAGTAGCTGTACCGGGGGTGATTTGATATTCTCTTTCAAAGTCTGCTAGTTTTTGCTGTCGTGCTTCAGGACTATAGTTATCAAATACATCTGAAGCTTTTTTTCTTTCGTTAACATAAGCACCAAATTTAAAAGCATCATCAGAAGCACCGTATGCTTTCCTTGCTGCCTTAGATACTCCTCTTCCCGGTTTACCTAAGACAGAACCACCACCACTTATAGTAAATTTTTCTATAAATGTACCATCATCCATACGTTCACTAATATCTCCAAACCTTCTTAGTGTTTGGTTAAGATCAATACTTGATCCTTGTAATCCCATTTCTTTAAATTCATTTATCAAAGATTGTTGTAATTCGTTGTCTGATTTTCCTCCCTTATACATAGACTTCCATGCTGTTAGTCCATCCTTTACTCCTTTAACATTACCACTAGCTGCTGTATAACCTACTGCACCAGCTATGTTTCTTAGTTGAGACAAAGGACTATAAATTGTTTTACCTGCCTTTGTAAAACCTTGGACATTCATAACACCACGAGATAAACTACCAATTAAATCATCTCTCGTAGTTAAACTTGAACCAATAAAATCTTCAGTCAATAACTCTTTAAGTTTTAATCCTTCTTCCTTTGTAATGTATACATTTTTAAGATCATCACCTATCCTACCAAAGGGAAGGTTCATTACAGTGTCTTCAAGTTCTGGCTGCTTACCTTTAAATGCTTTCTTCTGTACACTACCTGCTAAAGATATCACATCATCTACACCTAGCTGTTGTGCAGCAGTAGCAGGATCAGTAGCACGTACCCCCACACCCCTACGTATAGCGTCTCCAGCTATATCTGCAGCAGTGTTAGACCTAACGGCAGTATCCATGATAGCATTTATTGTCTCTGCTACACGTAAAGCAGGGCGAGTATTGTAACCTAGTATTTTCTTTACTGTTCTAGGAAGTTCTTGTGTATCTAACTTCTTTTCAAATGCGCCTGTTTCTTTTCTAAATTGTCTTGTAGGTTTATATAATTGTTCTGCAAATTGACGAACTGCCTTGTCTTCTAAAGAAGCACTTCCTACTCTTATACCCTTCTCATCTATATATTTTTTAGTAAAGCTACTCCATCTTTTATTAGAAGGATCATCTCTCATATTTACTTTTAATTCTTCTAAAATATTAGGTTCATCTTTTAAAAACTGATCAAAGTTTTTTGCACGTTTAGTTGTTGCATATGCTTCAGGAACACTCCTTACATAGTTTGCGTCTTTATTAAATGTACCTATAGTTTGAGGATTTAGCTTAGAAGATTTTCCATATTCAAATGCCCTATCTCTTACAGTAAAGAAATTATCTATTACAGTTCGTGCATCAACACTTCTATCTGCTAGTTGTCCTAATGCCTCCTCATCCCCCTGTAAAGCTTTATTAATAATGCTCTCTTGTCCCTCAACAAACCGCTTATCTGCTGCAGACAATGAACCAGATGAATCAGTAACAAAATCTCTTTTAATAATCTCATCTAATTCTTCAGTAAGTTCTTCTCCTTGCTGTTTAACACTAGATGCTTCTCCTGATCTACGTTCTATTAACCTTCTTTGAGTTTCTGATACTCCTGCAGTAGGAGATAAGTTTCTTTCTAACCATGCGCTTGCTCGTTCTACACTAGGTATTTCATTAACATACTTATAAGGAGAAGAAGTTTTAATAGCTGTTGTACCAATACCTCCAACTGTAGCTACACCTACTCCTAATAAAGGACTAAGTGTACCTTCAGCTATACCTTGTATTGCTATTTCAGTAGGGTTAATTTCTTCTCTTAGGTTTAAATCTATTTGAGTATTTTGTTTATCATAGTTTTGATATGCACCACCTGTACCAGCAACCGCACCTTCTGCAGCTAAACTTTTCAAGACTGCAGGTGAAATAAGTGTTTTCATCTTTGCCTGAATATACTTTTTTACTCCTTGTTTAGCTGCTTCTTTTGTAGCTTGTATTGCTACTGTACCGCCACCCGCAGTAAACGCACCTGCAATAGCTGAAGCAAGATTAGTAGGATCAGTAATTCCTCCTATGCCATAATCAACTATAGCAGCCAACTTAGGTGCAGAGTCTTCTCCAAAGCTAGGCATTCTGTTAACAGCATCCATAGATACACCAAGCAAATGCCTATCAGTGTCATCCATATCCTGTACTTTATTTCCTACTTGAACAGTATCTAAAAGATTAGATTCAAAGTATCTATTCTGTGTAAGAAAAGCATCAAGGATATCTTTGTTATTACCATATGCTACTGGTTCACCTAAATTCTCTAGCGAATAGTACATTGCATCTATAACATTCTGATCTTCTTGTAGACCATCATAAGATGTAGCGGCAGGTTGTGCTTGTTGTTCTTCAGACATTATTTTGGTTGTAACCTCATAGAAGTATTCTGACGTACATTTTCCTTAGAGGGGATTCTAGAATTTGCCTCTGTTTTATTTACAGTTTTTAGAGCAGAAAGTATAGCATTCTTAGTTGCACTATCTACTCGACCACTGTTAGCTATTGCTCTTGCTGCTGGCGGATTTTGTTGAACAGATGTTATAATAGATTCTACATCCCTTGGTTCTAATGTTCCTGCAGCCGCTGCTTTTTTCAGTGCAATATTAAGAGTAAGTATCTTCATCTCGCCATCAGCTTTTAATCTGGCATCCTCTACATCTAAACCAGCAACAGCTAATTCATTTGCCCTCTTTTCTTTAGCATCATTCTGCATCTTCTCTGGCATATCTCCAAACGCAATTGCTAGTTGTTGAGTAGTATGTTTTTCTGGATCAGCGGCAGCAAACTTCAATAGTCCTGCAGCAACATCTAATGCGCCAAATTCCATATCTTTATTCTGTGCTGCTAAGATTCTTCTTTTCTCTGCACTAAGTTTAGCTTGTTCTTTATTCACATCTTTTTGTGATGCTATCACATCTGATATACTACTTAAATTATTATTGCTATTTATTGTTGTCATAATGTTTTTAAGAAGTTCCTCCTGACCACCTTTTCCTTTAGTGATTGTTTGTTTTTGTTTTTGATCAGGTGTGATAGTCCCTTGTCCTAGAATATTATTTTTCTCTTCTAAATTTTTTCTAGCCTCTTCTAATCCTTTTCTAGTACCTCCAAAATTTTCACCTATTACATCAAATTGTGCATCTGCTTTATCAACATACTGTCCAGCTTTTTTATACAAACTTTTAGCTGGCTTAACTAACATATCCATTATAGCAGGAGAAAACGCTTCTTCTTTTACCTCCACTTCTTCTGCTTCGCTTACCATCTCTCCTTGTGCTAAAGTAACTAAACCTCCCTTCTTAAAGCCAAAGTTACCACCCACATTAAACTCTTGTCCTCCTGCTCCACCGGGAGTAGACTGCCCCGGCTTAGTAGCATACTCTGCTGGAGTAGCTAATATACTTCTACCTATCTGCCTACCTAAATTTTGAACTTGTGAAAATTCTTCTTCAAATCTAGGAGAGTCTTCATTAATAAATTCTTGACCCTGAGATAAAGATTCTCTGTTAGCTTTTTCTGTAATCTCTTCTTCTTGTTTTTCTAATAAAGAAGGTTTTTCAGGTTTTCCTCCTTCAGCTAAAGCAATCAAACCACCTTGGTTAAGACCACCAAATGCTTTACCTGCACCTAAAGCTAATCCTCCTATTCCTGCCGCTTGTTGCAAGAACGAAGGGGCAGGTGTACTACTTTGTGTCCGTGTTAATGTAGAGGCAGGAATAGGTGCCGAATATCCTCTTACAATAGCATTATAATCTTGTAAACTTCTTTCAGGAAATGTTCTTGCAATCTCATATTCATCTTGTGCTATATCTAAACCGCGTTGTGATTGTGCTTGACGTTGTGCACCAACAGCTTCAAGACCAGTTAATTCTCTTATACGTTGAGCAGGAACTTGTGCACCTAATCCTGTAAACTGTGCACCAGCCTGTCTTTCACGATCACGCTGTTGTTGTAGTCGTGCTTGTGCATCTTCAAAAGCTGCAGCACTACCACGTGCTTGTATATCTCCTAACCTTTGTTGTAAGTTACGAGACTGTTCTGCTTCAAGAATAGCATGACGAGAACCACCA
>JGI24006J15134_10000963_pt1 | contig 16594 bp, 11 predicted proteins | sample LinPmetageLP53_FD_15134 | JGI IMG/M metagenome (IMG submission 15134)
AGCTCCTCACAAAGGCCAGCAGCAACCTCTCCCTCTCGCCTAGCGTCCTCTTCTGTTGTGCAGTAATGGAACCCCCAGCCATGAGCCTCCATATTAAACTCATCAGCAGTTGCTATAATTTCACCTGCATCTTTTTTGCGGTAAGCTTTAACGCCATCNCAAATCTTAATGGACAAAGCATCGAAGCCATTAACAAACAATGGCCAGTCTTTATTAAGCTGGCTNTTAAGCCAAATCGTAAGAATACACTTGGTTGAAGGTGCGCTCTTCCCCAAGGAAGAGAGCGCACCCATAACGCTATTAAAAAAACTCATTTCTTTTTCCTGGTTGTTTTGCGNTTTGTTCGAACTGACTTGCTAGCCTTAGCTGCGGCTTTAGTGTTNTTCACAACNTGCTTGCCCTTTTTAGACGCTGNTGCTTTCTTTTTGTTGGTTGCTTTTTTTTCAGCAGCCGTTAGCTTGTCCCAAGCCTTATCAGGTAAGTACCGTTTAGTAACAGTTTTGCCAGAGGAGTCCTTTCTAATGGCAGGCTTCTTGTCAGAGGTTCGCCACTTCTCTCCCGTCCATTTCTTAAGACTTTTTTGTTTTGCAGTCTTTGACCCACTATACCCACCGCCAGCTTTTTCATACTCAGCGGCTAAGAGTTGCGCTTTGCGCGCACTCCATTGGCCAGCTTTACCGCCTTTGGTCCCAGCCATAATTTTGTTTTTAAGGCGAGTTCTTAAGGCAGCCTTAGTGTAGGTAGCCATTACTTGCCGACCTTTTTTATAGCATCTTTATGAGACTGGCTAAATGTTTTGCCCTTCTTCATTGCAGATACCATCCCCTTCAGGTGCTTTGCCGTATGATGCTTGGAGTGCTTCTTCATGGCAACGCGCTGCTTAGAGGTAAGAGACGACACATCGACGCCTTTAACTTTAGCAGGGGCTTTGGCAGCAGGTTTCTTTTTAGTAGGCATTACTTTTTCTTGGCTGACTTCTTGGCAGGAGCTTTCTTTGCTTCCTTTAGTTTGCCAATCTCTGTAGACAATGCAGCAATTAAAACAAGCATGTCTTCAAACTTAGACTCAAGGTCATCAAGACGAACATCAAGTTCGTCCATGCCATCAACAACTAGCTTAACAGACCGATTTTTTTGAACTAAAACACCCATAATAACTCCTATGCTAATCTGCCAACGGCGCCGCAAATATCGCCTTCATTCCAAGCAATTACAAAACATCGGACTGATGTAAGGCCCGCGCCCGAAGAATCAAATCTAAAATAAGTAACAGGCCCAACAATGTTTTCATAGGTATCAACAGGAGTGCCTGCACCAAGATCAATGCTGGTGCCACCACCCCAAGTCAAATCATCCCCAGCCCGAGAAATAATAAGCTCTTCAATACCAGTAGGTCGCCCAACGTAAACACTTACAGTTTGGCCATTAAATCCAGTGGTAGTTGGAGTTGCTTGAAGTTGAATCATCCAGTTCGACTTGCTAGTCCACCCAGCATAATCAGTTGAAAAAAACATTTGAGATTCAGTGGGTGCTGTATTTGTTGCTCCTGGAGGGAAATAAATACTAACATTTCCAGAAAGAACATTGGCTGTAGTTAGTACCCCATCTGTTGGCGTTGGGGGTCCGGATGCCTGACTATAATCCCAATGTCCCCAATTCCCATCAATATTGGAAACAAGCACTCTTAAATTAGATGCCATAATTTACTCCGGGTATTTGCCATCGCCACCAGAGGTGGGTGCAGTGTGTTTGTCTTTGCCACCGTCGCCAGTGCTCATCTTCTCGCTGGAAGACTTAGAAGCAGGAGGCAGACCTGGGTCTTTGGTGGACGAGTATTTAGGAAGACTGTAATCCATGCTAGTACCCCATGTCTTTTTTCTTATAGCCCATGTTGCTAGAATTGCTTACGCTAGAAGTCGTAGCCTTAGCGGAGCTTAAGTCTTTAGTATCTGTTGCTTTAATGCTTGGAGTAAGCTTAGTGCCTGTAGCTTTAGCAAGGCCGTATTTTTTGTCGTAGTCTGGCATGGTAGTGTCCTTTTGCTACTGTTGAGATATCTTGCGTGTTCTTTCTCTTAGGAATATGTCAAATTCTCCAGCTATATACAACGAGAAAAGAGCAGCCCGAACATTGTTCGCTGCTTTTATTTGCTCTGATTCAAGCTTCTTAGCTTTATCGGGAGCATTAAACTGGCTATCTATTTCTTTCCACAAAGTAAGTATTGCAGCTTGGTTTTCTTTAATAACTTCATTAGATAAGTTTCCATGAATGTTTGCTCGATCTAATGCGTCAATCCTTTGCTTAAGAACATTAACAGTTTTGTTTGTAACAACATTAGCTTTTTGTAGCTTTGTCATATCAGCAACATTGTACTTATACCCAAGCCACTGCCTAATGTCTGTGGGGTCTCGATCTGGAGCCGCGTCAAAGGCAAACCCCGTTGATGGAAGCATAGACCAAAGATCAGCAATCTGAACAGGCAAAACAGTTGATCGCATAAGTCTAAAAGTTGTACTGCCAAAATCATTTCTAGCAATCTGGCTAATATACTCAGTCATTTCTGTAATATATTTTTCTTCGTCTTTTGTGATTGGGCCAGATTTATTTTCAATCGCTTCTATTGTGGTTTCTATGCCTTTCTTTTCAGCTAAGAAGTCTGTTTCCGCAGCACTTCTGCCAGACGTCGGGGGCTCTCCCGTAGTTAGCTCAACCGCGGCATCCCACAAGCCTTCACCGGCCTTTGCTGCTAAGGCAAGGCCATCAAGTATAGGGGACGTTACTATTCCGTCAGCAACATGAGATACAAAGTCAGGGGAGTCAGGGTCTTTAAAAATCATAGAAAGCCCATGTGCAAGGCCTGGGCTTGGGTCAATTCTTTTAAGTGACCCAGCGCCTTGACTCCCACTTACGAGGTCCTCAATTTGCTCATCTCCAGGGCCATACCTGTCACTTAACATCCCAACAGTAACGTCAGTTAACGGGAAAGGAACAGCAAGAGGATCTCCCAAAGCAATACGCATTTCATTAATGTCGTTAAATATTCTAATTGTTTCTAAAGCGGCAGAGTTATGCACCATAGCAGCATGGCCAGCAACAGCAGCACGAAGGGGAGCGTCAGAAAATACACTGGGAAACGCATAAGCAGCGTTTGCCAGATAGCCTATAAAAGGAGAAGAAAAAGGAGACATGGTGCCATATCTCATAGCGTTCGAAAATCTAGATAGGTCACCATAATTAAACCAAACTTTAATAGCATCCTGAACGGCAATTCCTATTGGGATGCCTCCTCTGGAATGCAAAGAAACTGCGTATAAGGTTTTCAAAAAATCATCAAGAAGAGAATAAGAAAACTGTGTCACGCCTGCTGCTGTTCTAAGTGCACCAGTGGCGTTAGCTTTAATTGTGTTTAAACCTAAACTGCTAGCAGAGCTTGGTAACGGCTTCCCAGCGCCTTCATCAAAGACAACTTTAAAGTCATCAACAAACTTCTGAGCCGCATTAGGAGCATTTATATGCAGGTCGTGAATTTTATTAGCAAGAGACTCAAGCGCATTATTGCTACTTGGATTGCGAACAAAGTCTTCGCCCATTGACAGCGCTTGAACAAGAAACAAATTTTCATTAATAGCTTCAGGAGTAAACTCCAAGTAAGAACCTGTTGTTACCGTCCCTCTCCTCATCACCTCTTCAACCAAAGGATTTTTAGCCTTTCTTCCTGTTTTAACTCGCACAACATCAGCAAAAACAGAAGGACCTTCCTTAAAAGTCCAGTAGTTGAATAACGCCCCAGGTCGCTTTGAAAGCATTGTTGCGTGAAAAAGAATAGAGGAAACCCACTGTATTGGCATAATGCCACTGCTAAAACTCATGATCTTAGCTTGTTTGTAATAACTTAAGGCTTGGGATGTTGTCCTTGTAGACAACTCAACAAGCCCAGCCATATCTGAAAATGTAGTTGCGTGTTCTCTGGAAATGTACAAGTTTCTGCCATCTCCAAACAAACTATCCATACTTGCAGAACCAATGGTGGAAGCTTTTTTCTTTTTTCTGTTTCTGTAAAGATCGTCAATGTCATCAAGAAATGTTGCACCAGGAGTTCGTCCGGTCACATTAGACAAAGGAATGTATCTCTTTTTTTGCCTTGGAGTTAAAGCAGACCATTGGCTTTTTGTAAGAGTGCCGCCTTCCATAAACGAAGCATTTAACATTCTATAATTTTGCAAGTTAGTTAAAAGGCCAGTGTGGGTCTGCTGTATTGAAAGCCGAGCGTTCACTCTAATGGAAGCTAGTTCTGCTGGGGTACTAATAGAACCCATTGCCTGGTTTCCATAAAACCTTTCTTGAGCCAAAAATGCTCGCCCTAGTTGGGCTCCTTGCTCCGCATCGGTCATGTCTAAAAGCGCCTTAAGAGCTTTAGACGGGTTACCGTACCTTTCTACTAAAGCATTTCCATTCTCAAAGCCGTATAGCATTCTTCTAGCCATACTATTTTGAAGCTGTCGTTGAGCGGAAGGGGAAAGGGTTAGAGAGTGCTCAAACATTTCTTTTGCTGCTATTGCTACAGCCCCAGAGTCCACGTAAACACTAAGGTATCTTGCAATAGTAGGGACTATGTTTGTTGCAGGAATATCCATAGCCCTTTTAATTATTGGGGTTCCCTTTTCATTTGTTCCCCAGACAACTTCATCTGGGCTAATAACTTCGTATACTTCTGAGGGTCTGGTCTCTACAATTTCTTGGGCTTTCTTGTCGCTTGTGATGTCATCAAGTTCATCTCGCTTGTACCCCTTTAGTCTTTGAGACTCTTCTACAGATTTGTTTTGTTTAGCCCTTGCTACCTCAGTGTTTTTGGCCTTAGTGTTCATGGCCTTCATGTAGTCGTAAGCGGTAGCTGGATCTTCAAAAGTCTTTATAGCCACAAGACCTTTATCGGTGTTTCGTACAACTATAGTTTTGTTCCCAGCAGAATTCTTTTGAGCAAGAATTTTTGTGTCTGCTGCAATCATAATTTGAGAAACCACACCCATTATGTCCTGTTGAACTGGTGTTGCGAATTGATCGGCTATATAATTAACGGTTCTTTCCGTTCCGGTCATTTCTTCTAAAGGTTTTTTAGGAGCCCACCTTAAATCCGTAACACCAGTGATTGCTTCTTCTGGAGTCACTGCCGACATGTCCATGATATCGCTTTTTAGCTTGTCTCTTTGCAAGAGCAAGCTTTGCATATTGGGTGGTCTAGTTTGAATAAGAGCTTCTAGCTCTTTAAGCTGTGCTCTTTTTTCAGGAAGATTACCATAAAGCTCATCAACAGAAACATACACATCGCCAGAGTTAATTTTTTCTTGTATCTTATCTCGCCTAGCTTTCAGTCTTCTGTAAAGGGGAGATCTTGACTTAAGGTTAGGACTAGAAAGCCTTATGTTTAATTTTTCTATGTCTCTTTTAAGCTTAGTTGTTTGATTAACCTCAAGTCTTAAAAGATCACTTATGACAATCCTTTCCCCGTTGACCGTAATTGCCATCGATTCTTTTGTCAGCATAGACTGAATAAGATTGTCAAAGTCTGAAGCATTAATTTTGGCAAAGTCTAGTGCGCTGTCTGCTGTTAAGTCGAAAGCGGCTAAAGCTGTTTTTCTGTCAGGAGCCCAATCTCCATACTTAGGTATTTTTGAAAGCAGACGCTGCATCGCAAGTTGGTCAATTTGTTTCGTCGCATCTAAACCAAGAAGTGAGTAGTAAAGAGAAGAGCCTATTCTGTTTTCTGGTGTAACAAAATTATCTAGGAATCTTGCAACAAAGCTTTCTCCTTTCCCAACAGTATTTAAATAAAGGAGAGACTCAGAAACAAAATTCTGAGTCGCCCGAGGTATATTTACAAAAGCCAAAGGAGAAGACATAAACTCAAGAAACGAATAAACATATTCTTTATTTGAAGCAAGGGCCACTGCTCTATCCCCAAAGAGCCACCGCTTAGCCACATCTGAAGCTACTGTGCCGCCAAATCCAAAGCCTTTTGTCCCAGGCTTTGCCCCAGAAAAGATACCCTGGAATCTGCTTTTAAGTATGCCCATGGGAGGGTTAACCCTTGGGTCTACATCAGCTTTCTTCCCGTAAACTTCTAGGTTTGAGTCTACCAAACCGCCATCATCATTTCGTTGAATGATAATTTTCTTTTTATTTGAAGGTGTTTTCTTTAGCTCTGCCTGGCGAATAAAGTACCGTATCTCTTCATCCAACAGAAAAGGAAGCCTTGCATAGGCAAACCAATTCTCCACTCCATTTACAGACAAATAATCCGCAGCTTTAACTGCTTGCTCTCTTGTCATAAACTCTTGCAGGGTTTGGTTGCTCATTTTCGCAAGGTCTTCTTTTGACGTTAACCTTTTAAGAGCTTCAGCCGCTAAGTCTTTTCCTTCGGAAAACATAGCGACCTTTGTCTCTGCAATAAGAGTGGCGACAAGATCATCAGTAATCCTTATGGGGTCCCTAGTATTGCTTAAGAAGTGCCTCCAGATGCCTGGGTCTACAACATGGCTGGTCTGAAGCATAGAAGCGATTTCTGGGGCATTCTCAGGAGCTTTCCAGTTCTTCATTTCAGGCAGATTATTTTTTATTAACCGGTCAAAAGCTGCTGCTGAGTTTTTAGCTGCTTGAGCCCTTTCAGCCGCGGTTGCTTTCTTTAAAAGAGCGTCATAGTTTTTTACAACTTCTACTTCTCTTTTGAACGCTTTTTCTATTTCTCTATAGTCAGGAGCTTTGTCTCGAAGAGAGGTGGTTGGTGCCCCTGGTTCTTGTTTTGTGGGCCTACTGGAAAGGCTTTCAAATCTGTTATTTAAAAAGTCTTCCCTGACAGACAACTCATTTTCAACCGTAACAAGTTCTTTTTCTTTTCTAGCAATTTCAGCTTCATTTCTATCGGGCTTTTTTGAGTTCTCGGCAATGTCAGATTTTAACGAATCTCTTTTCATTTCTAAATCAATGAGTGAGCTTTCTTTCTTTTGGGTAACGCCCAAAGCACTAGAGTCATTTCCTTTAAATGCCTCCATGTTTTCTCTGTCTGTTGCGTTAATAGAGGCTAATCTTATCTTTTCCCGTTGTGCATTGATCTGCTCTTTCGTTACTTTAATAATGTCTTTTACTACATCTATAGCTTGAAGGACTGAACCCCCAACCATAACCGAGCCGTCAGGCATCATCTTAAACGAGTCTGCCGTTAGACCTAGCTCTTTGGCCCTTCCCGGCATCATCAAGGCCGTAGCCTCGTCCATAGTAAACCTACCAGATGTCCTTGCTCTTTCCTTAAAAGCCTTTGGGGTTGCTTTTGCAGCGCGTGATGCAATCACAGCGCCTTTACCTAAACTTCCTATTAATGAAGAAACCCCAGCAAGATCCATAACTATATAGGCAAGGTCGTTTTCTAACTTTTCTTTTGCTGCTTCAATCTGACCTTTTGTGTAAATATTGTCTTCTTCTGTAATATCTCTAAGGGCAATATCAATAGCTATAAAGCTCAAAAGCATATCTTCTGGTATACCTTTGGCACCATCTAATAAATTCTTAACGTACTCTTCTTTTGTTTTATTGAACTGGGGCAACGCCTCTAAGTAAGAAGAGACAAGTAAGGCCGATCCTGCTTTTAATTTAAATTCTTTTAATTCTTCAGAAGCATCTTTTGGGTAGTATGCGCTCCCAAGATATCCGTTTTTAATTTGTTTTTCAGCATCTTCTATTAGCTTTACCGTTGCGTAGTCTGACAGAAAGCTTTCAATTTTTTCTTGTCCATATTTTAAAACTTCATCTTTGGGTATTGAGTTACCCTTGTCGTCTACAAAGACTTCCGCAAAAGCTTTTTGTGAGTCCGGTATCCCAGATCTATCCTCAGTTATAAACCCTAGGCCACCGCTGTACTCATAATTATCCGGTGTATTTAACCAACTTGTTGCTTGAGAAAGAGTTTTAGAGACTTTATTGCCTAGGGTGTCGCCGCTTGTAGGAAGCGGCACCCCTTCAATTAGTGGAGAGAATTTGCCCATTGCAACTTCTGGGTCTTCTGTAAACATAGCCGCTTCAAGCATAGTTAAAATTACTTCAGCTTTTTCTTCAGTAGTGGCAACTCCCATAGGTTCAAATGGTGTCCTTGGCGATACCGGAACTTCTATTAATTTGTTTGTGGCGGAAGCCTCGATATTCCCCATTATTATTGGCAAAGAATCCATTCTCCACCCAGGAAGTCCACGCTCAATAACAGCAACATCTGTAGGCAAAGCCTTTGGAACATATATACTTGTTCCTTCTATTGTATTTCTAGGACCTCTAATGCTAATTCGAGACAAAGCGCCAAGTTTAGTCAGTGGTTTTTCTCCAGAAATAATCATTTCTTCAGCGGAGGTTATTGTTAGGATATCGCCGCCTTTTTGCAAAAGGCTTCTGTACTCCCCAAGGTCTTCCGCGTTTTTATAGGCTTTTGACGCTGGGTCTAGTAGCTCGCCACTTATTCCTGTCTGTTGAGTTGATGCGGCTGCTTCCGCTCCACCCAAAGCAAGAACAGCGAGACCAACGGGAATGTTTAGAACATCGACTGCAATGTTTCGGACTTGCCCCTCGACATACCTTGTCTCTACCATTGGATCAAAGCCAACTTCCGCTTCTCGGCGATCACGGCTCCCAACTAGGCTTTCATTTAGTTTGTTAAAATTAAGCCCATGTTCCATCGCAAGTTTCTGCAAAGCATGTTCTTGGTATTCTTCTTCTGTAAAGTCTACAGACCCCTCAATACCAGCAGCAAACTTTTGGCCTTTAGTTTGAGAAATAGCTCGACCCTTCATGTCCAACATGCCTGGATTGCGAGATCTAATACTGGAGTCACCTTCCTCTACAGCGCTTGTAAATCCTCTAATGTTTTCAGCTTTCTTTTTTGCAATTTCAGCATCAAGTGGCCGATTTGGGAAAAAAGACTCGTTTATTATTACCCCTGCTAGTGCATCGTAAATCCTATCTTTGTACTCTTGCGCGTAGCTATCGTCGCTATCTTCTAGACGATCTAAGGCTTTTAAAAGAATATCTATTTTTGGGTTTTGGCTAAATGTTTTTTCAACATATTCAGGCGATCCTGACCTTGACTCTAGTTCCATAGCTTGTTGCTCTTGGAATTCTTTTTTTAGATCTAAGTCTATAGGCTTAACAAGCCCAGGGCTTTGCTTCCAGCTTGCATCACTTGACGGGTCAAAAGGTTCGACCTTAGTTTGCCCGAGAGGGCCTGCGCTAACAGGCGCAAGGGGCTCTAGAGGGGCGATGCTCTGCAAAGGCTCCTCGGAGGAGGCTGGGGCGTCAGAGGGGGCTATGCTGCCAGATGAATCCTCTAGGTCCTCCGGCTTGGGGAGCTTTGCTCCGAAAAACCAAGACTCTTCTAGTTCTTTTACTGCTGTTTTGCCATAAGGATCTTCCTCTACAAGCTCTTGCTCTGCTTTAAAGCCACCTGGGACAGTTGCTTCTAAAGGAGTAGGCCCAAATGTTTCAGTAGCAAGTTGGTCTACTTGGCTTTGAAAGCTATTTTCCTCAGAAACCTCTGGAGTTTCTGAGGGTTCTTGGGATGCAAGTTTATCTACTTGGGCCTTAAAAGCCTCAAAAGATGTGGGAGAGGGCATATTGCACCTTATTGTGGTTAATTTCCATATTTTTCTAGCGCCAACCTAAGAGTTTCAACATTAGTTGCTGCTGTGGGCTTAGAGGCAGCATTAAGTTTTCTCATGACGTCGAGCGATGCTTCGGGTGTCTTTTGGTTATCTCTAAAGAAGTTGTTAACAACTTCTTTTTGCTTTGTTGTAAAGCTTTGGTAAAGAGGGTCCGATTCATACCCAGGGGCTGCCCCTGTTTGGTCTACTAGCTTATCATATATATATGAAAGTTTATTTTCATCATTTTTTGCATTATCAAGAAGAGTCTGCCATTTTGTTCTTTGCTCTGCATTTACCATCTTGTTGACCAGCTTTTGCGTTTCTCCAAGTGGGTCGTTCTCAAACCTCTTAAGAGTCGAAAGAGCCTCGTTGGTCTCTTTGTCAAGCTTGGCCGACGCATAGCGCGTTGAGCCATCTTCCATTTTAATTAACCTTCGCAATCCACCGGACATATCTATAGAATCATTTCTGGCAGACTTATAGCCTTCAGCATCATCTTTATGTTTTTTAGCAGCTTTTGTGTCACCTCGCCTTTCAGATTGTTTTTGTAACAATAAAGATGCTTCCATTTTTTGATGGAGAGCATCTGCGTCTTTTGCTGCTTGATTTGCTTTTGAGCCAAGACTAACGGCTACTCTAGATGGTTTTCTGGCGGCGCTCCATTGTCGAACGCGACCATCTTCATCCAAAATTTTCTTTTCAAACGCAACTAAACTTTCAGGGGGCAAATAGCCTACTGCCGCAAGTTTAATTTCACGAACTGCGGCAGCTTGCTCTTGTGGAGGCAAGCTTTTAACTATCTCGGTTGTTTGGTTTATTACTGCAAGTTTTTTTGCCTCTGTATCCTCTTTTGATGTCCCAGGAACATCTAATCGAATCGTTTTAAATATGTCTGTTACGGTAGAAACAACCTCTTTTCGGCTTTCTTTTCCCGCCGCTGCCATAGCGGTTGCTTCCGTTGCAGCAGCGTCCATAGCTACTTTTGGCAACTCATATCCCCACCGATCTCTTTGTTTTTTAAGAGCTTCCTGAGAATATGTAAGTTGTTGCGTAGGCTGTGCAACAGGTGCTGGCTTTTCTACTAAAGAATTTACTAAGGCTTGCGTTTCCCCTAAACTCATTGGGCTTGATGGTTCAGTCGGTTTTGTGGGCGCAGGCCCAGGGGTTGGCTTTGGCAGTCCGGGGGAATCTTTCCCAAGGGAAAGAGGTGGCGCAAGGGAAGGGGCTAAGCCTAAGCCATAGTCTTTGTTGTATTGCCGAAACTCTTGAGGGCTTTTATCCGAAACCATGCTCCTCTGATATCGCTCCGTTGCTTGTTGTGCCTTGTCTAATCTCCGTTGAGTCTCTACACCCCCAAACAAATGGTGCTTCGCAGCCTCAATCCCCAAATTCCCAGCAAGAGAATAAAGAGCCCTTGGGGCTTCTGCCGCTAAACTACGCATAAAAATAGCCCCAGGGTCATTCTTTAGGCGTTGTTCTTTTTCCATTAATCTTTGCTGACGCAATTGTTGACGATAATCTTTATCAAAAAATCCCATTACATACCTCTAGTCAAACAAACTCATTACCCAGTTGCCAAAGTCTTTTGCAACACCAACTGCATCGGACTCAAGGAAGTCATCAATTGCTCCCCACACTGGGAACAGGGTGTCTTTAAGGAACTCTTTAGCCATTCCTCCGGCAGAGTCTATAAGAGTGCTAAGCTCGCTTTTGGCTTGCTCTACAGTAATAGTCCCGTTTGCCAACTTTGACGTTGTTAACACAACATTAATCGCAGTCTCAATTTCCGCAAAAGCAACTCCTGGGGATTCACTGCCATCGAGCATTTTTTGCATAAACGAAGTTGTTGCACTTCCTAAAGCTGCTGTTAAGTCTGCTCCCAAGGCTGGGTTAGACTCAGACAGTTCTGCGATAATAGAAGCTGCATCTGAAACCACCGTATCAAAAACAACTGTTGCGGCATTAATGCTAGAATTAATTTCAGCATCTGAGTACCCAGCATACTGCATTTGCTGGGTCCATTCCTGAACCCAATCGCTTTCAATTTGGTTTAAGTTTTCAAGACCAATTTGCTTTATATCTCCAGTAAGCTGTAGGTCTAGGTCTGCCTGTAATTTTTCAACCTCAGCGTACTCGCCAGCCATGGTTTCTAAAGCTTGAGCGGTTAAGTTATTAAGGTTAACTGAATGCGCTCCTGAGCCAAACATTCCAGCCATAGCCATCTGCCTGTCTAGACCTGACAGCAGTCTTTGTAGCTGGTAAGCATACTTTTCATCTATTTCTGTTTTTACATTTTCTAAATGATCACTAGCGTCAGCATATCCATCAGTGACTTCATCAATTAAAGAATCCATTTTTTCAGAATCAAAACCCTTTTCTTCTTCTTTACTATCTATCCAGGTTTGATCTGCGGCATCTTTTCCTGATTCAGGAGCGGATAAACCGTACTTTATTTTAAGAGCCTCATCTGGGACCTCTTCTTCATCAAGGCCAAACTCGCTAGCCTCCATAGCTCCGCTGCTATCTGTTTTTTGCCAATTATCGGTTTCTTCAAAGTATGTCCATGTTATACCAGCATCATCAGTATAAGTCTGGTTTCCTTTTTCATCATATCCGTAATCTTCGGGCTCCCCAGATTGAGTAATCTTTGGATCTGGGGCCGATATGCCGTATGTAATGGCTTGCTTTGTTGCATATTTAGGCTCTGCTTCTCCGCTCATTACACGACCAGACATCTGTTGCCCTGCTCGTAACATTCCCCCGCGCTCATCGCCCAGCGGTGGGAGCGCAGTCATATTTGAAATGCCCATGGTTTGGTTTAGATTAGAAATAGATTCTGCATCTTGGCCTGAAAATATATTATATCCCCGACCCGGTTGCATAGGCAATGCCCTGCTAACTACAGGCGTTTGTCTAGGGGCCGGCTGTCGAACAGACGAAGCCGGGGGTGGAGTTGGCATGACTGGAGGCCGGGCCTGACGCTGTAGGCCTTGCTGGTAGCTACTCCTGGCTTGTTTGGCCAGTTGTTGGTTTACAGGCATGTTTGGGTTTAGGTTAGCACCACCCACGTTATTTAAGGCGGTTTGCTGAGTGCCTGGAGTGGCACCCATTCCAGCGGAATTGCTAGGGCCCTTTGGTAGTTTAAATCCGTTCGCCATGGTTGCCTCTAAACGTGAAGTGTTTTTATTCTAGCGGTCATTGTTAAAGCGGGGGGCGGGTCAGAGGCAGTATTGTTTGTCACAAGAAGCCTGATGTAATTTCCCGCCGTTATAGTTTGGCCAGTAGTTCCTGTCAAAGTTATTACTGCCAGTTCAAAAGCACCTGAGCTAAGACAATCGTTCGCTATTAAATTACCAACATTAGAATAAGTGCCGCCAGGGGTGCTTGATTTTTGCAAAACAAAACTAAGGTTGTTTCCAGTTGCGTATGCGTTTGTTTTGCAAACAGTAATTGTCACATTGTCTGTAAATGTTCCTGTAAAGGGAATTCTAATAATGCTGCTAACGGGAGCATGTATTTCTGAGTTTGTGCTAGATGCTCCTTGCGCTGTAGGGACCCCAGAGGTAGCGCTTCCGAAACGATACCACGGCGTCACGCTACCGGCTGACGCCGTAATAATAAATTCTCCACTTGGGTAGAGTAAATTATCATGGCTAATGTTTCCGTTTATAACGCTAGAAATTGCACCAAATTTTGCATTGTGCATCTCTGCATCGTGGAGATCCCCATCGCTATCGCCTGTGACTGTAATGTATCCCATACTATTTACCCCTAAGACTGTTCTCTTTGAGATCCACCTTTCATACTTCCATAGACTCTAATTTCAGAAATATCTACTCTTAAAGGCTGATCTGTTGCTTTTGAATATATGTCGACATAGGCCGACCTTCCCTCTTCATCAGGCGTGTTTACTCTAGCATATGAATCAAAATATTCGGAAGACATAAGTGGGGAAGAAGTCCCNGTGGGCTTCTCCCCAAGCGTTAAAGTGTTAATCGTTGAGGTTGTGGCCTCACTAACGCCAGCCTGAGCATTCAAGATAGAATCCGGAAACTCTACATCAGTTTCTGTTGCGTCAAAATGCTTTAAGCCCTCACCCTCTGATCGAACAATTGCAGTAACTGAGGCTGCGTTAGGCTCTTCTTCAACATTCTTGGAAAGCTGTTTTCTCCTAACAGCAACATCAGTGCAGATAATCCTGCCATCGCTATCAACTCTCCCAACACGACCCAATGAAACAACAAGCGGGTAGTGAATAATAGTCTCAAGGCCAGACCGGACGCCACCGCTGTCATAAGCATACTCGTCGGGCATATCTTGCCGCGCTACCCCAAACTCATAAATAATAGCTTTATTTCTTCTGCTTAATGAGCCCAATGTGTATTGAGACTCGGGGGTATTTGCAAAAAATATTCTTTGCTTTCCTCTATGGGTGACCTCTGTTGTAGCAGCCCAGTTGTATATATTATATGAAGTGTTTGCTTCACTTGTGGTTGGGCTTGCTGGTCTACTCCCGCCGCTTCCAGGGTAAGTTCCGGGCCCTAAAGATGTAGATGTGAATTCGCTTTGATCATCAGATGTCCAAATGCTCCACTTTCCGGGGCCTATGCCTTCAAGCATGTCCCCGTAATTGAAAACCCAAACCATTGTATTTGAGTAAGCACCTAGGTTAGGTAGCGCCACCATTACTTGCTGTCGTGATTTATCGTTTACACAATTAGCATAATCTAGGTTTTCTCGATCTACAAAATAAGGGTACCCATTGTTTTTAATTCTGCTATTTGTGTACCTTGTTATTTGGGGCTTAGACCTACCAAACCACAACCCGTCCATTTCAAAAGAAACTTTTTTAATAGAATTAGGGTCTGCTAAATAGCACCCATCTAAACCAACAAAAAACAAATAGTCTTTAAAGTAACAATAGGACTTTGGGTTTGCTAGAGTAACTTCCGCCACTCTAACTCTTTGCGGCCTTTCGCTGCCATGACCCACAATCTTAAACACATTATTTTCGCAAAAAACATATATAGATGTGCCTACCCCAACAGCAGCAATAATGTTTTCATCAAATGACCAGTAAAACCCACCTGCATCATTGACGGGATAGCTGTCCCAAAGGAATGGCTCTGAAACTGTAATAGACCCAGGGTCAATCCCCATTTCAGTCCTAAGCGTATTTAAAAGTTGCTCTGGAGGCACATCCGTATGCTTGTCTTCGCCCTCTGGGACCGGAATGCTTAAAGCGCATGACGTTGACTTTCTATACCCTGTAGCTATTAATTGGTTATAAAAATACGACAAAGACCTTGGTGCCAAACCAGTTAAAATATAAGAAGATACAAGCTCTTTATTTCCTATAGTAAAGTTATTGGATGTTAAGGAAAAGTTTTCTTGGTTGGGAGAAGTCCAACTTCCGTTGCTGGCAACTTGATCTTTAATCTCTAAACGATAAAAATTACTATGACCATTTGAAAAATAAACAAACCTTCCCGCCCCAGCAAAGGTATAGGTAAATTTTCCCATAGAAATTGGGTTAGGCTCAAGACTATAAGAGGGTGGGTCTCCAATAAAAGCACCAACTTCAGTCAATTGATAGATAGACCTAACAATTCCCGACTCATTATAAACAATCAAAAACATTTCATTGTTTATTAAATCAATAGTAATTGTTAACAAAAACAACTCGTCATTATACACATAAGCATAAAGCCCACGAACAGAGTTTGGGTTATTTCCGGGAAAGACAGATGCAGAGATATCTGCAAACTTTTTAGACCCTGGCCTTTCTTTTAAAGACCCTCTGTCGGAAAGATCTACATTTAAAAGTAAACTTGGAGAGTCAATGGGCTTTACAGACCTAGAGTCCATTCCTTTAAACGGAGGCTTTATCTCTGCAATTAGTGGAGACAGCGTTGTCATCTAGTACTCCCATCGCATTGGATCTCTTTGCTGTGGCTGTTGCCGTTGTCGTTGACGGCAACCCATCTTTAGGTTTGAATCATACTGGCCCACAATTTCTTGGTACAAACCCACCAACTGGCTTGTGTCTTCGCCCTTCGCGCTTTTAGCCTGGATAGCAGCCTTGTAGACAATTGCGGGGTGAAACTGAGGCAAGAAGCCATTCAACAAATCTTGGTCTTCGTCTATAAGGCTTGCAAGTGAGTCTGGAGTCCACCGAACGTACATATAGGTGTCTTGGCTAGGGACAGGTCGTAGAGAGAGCCTCTTGCCCAGGTATTGGCCTTGATAAGTAGAGTACCCACTGCTGCCTAAAGAAAAAGATGAAGGGAGCGTAATCGCCCCCGCTCCACCCGCATATGGCCCCGAAAACCCAGTTGTAGACGTAACGGAAGACCCTGCATTAAGCGAGTCTAGGTGAGTTCTTCTGGGCATTTCAATTGGGGCTGGGATATTGCTTGCGCTAATGTCCTCGTCTTTTGTAAGAGTCCCAATGTACCAAATAGTCATTGGGAGCCCACTTAGCTTTACATTTAAATCAACATCAGTTGCATCTGCATCATAGGTAAACCGACCTGTAAGCTGAAATATCTCAGGGCCATAGTTTACAATGCGGTGATACATATCAAGGTTAGCATCGCTAAGTAGATCTAAAAGATACTGCTCAGTCCATCCGCCAGAGCCATTTACTTTACCACGGCGTTGCAAATAACCATTGAGACGGCGAACAGCTTCCTTTACATTCATGGCAAAATAATCCCAGAGGCAGTTTTGTTTCTGTCAAAGGCAGCACCAAAGTGCTTACCACCATGGTTTGGTCCTTTCCCGTCAGCGCCCAGGGTAAAGCTCATGCTCTCCCCCATAGCCCGTTTCCAGATCCAAAACATATCATCAACGCGACCCTGTGCCTCATTGATAGCATCTTTCATCTTCATGTCGTTAGCTTTTTCTTTCTCTCGTTCCAT
>JGI24006J15134_10000964_pt1 | contig 16584 bp, 20 predicted proteins | sample LinPmetageLP53_FD_15134 | JGI IMG/M metagenome (IMG submission 15134)
TTCTTGGCTTCTTTTATAGCGTCTTCTCTAAATTTTTCTAATTCTGTTTTTAACATAAATCCTCCTTTACTTAACTGTGTCTAACAATCCTTTTACAAAGATTAATTCTCTTGTTTGTCCTTTTGAATTGTAAACAAGATTTAACTTACCTGTATATCCAGAAACAACGGCATTTGAACCAGCGGCTCCTGTTGCACCAGTTGCACCTTGAGCACCCGTAGCACCTGCACTTCCAGTATCTCCTTTTGGTCCCTGTGCTCCTGTTGCTCCGGCTGAACCATTACTTCCATCGGTTCCATCTGCCCCTGCATTACCAGTATCACCTTTAGGTCCTACTCCCCCAGTAGCTCCTGTTCCTCCTTGAGGACCAGTTGCTCCAGTATTTCCGGTATCTCCTTTATCACCTTTAGCACCTGCCGAACCATTAGTTCCATTAGTCCCATTACTTCCAGCGGCACCAGTATCCCCAGTGTCACCCTTGTCTCCTTTTGCTCCTGCACTTCCTGCGGGTCCTGTGGGTCCAGTATTGCCAGTGTCTCCCTTATCGCCCTTAGCTCCAGCTGAACCATTGGTTCCATTACTTCCTGCCGAGCCAGTGTCGCCTTTTGGTCCTTGTGGACCTGTAGAACCAGTATCGCCTTTTGCACCAGCTGAGCCATTTGTCCCAGCATTACCTTTAGCACCTGTAGCACCTCTTGCTCCAGTAGCTCCATCACTACCATCATTACCGGGGTCACCTTTAGCCCCAGCTGAACCAGTGTCACCTTTCGGTCCTTGACTTCCAGTGCTTCCTGTGTCCCCTTTAGCACCATCACTTCCGTCAGTTCCATTACTTCCCGCACTACCAGTTGAGCCTTTAGCTCCAACCGCTCCAGCTGAACCAGTACTACCTTTAGGACCTGTAGGACCCTGAGCACCTGTGTCACCTTTATCACCTTTGGCTCCATTGCTTCCGTTAGTACCGTTACTACCAGCACTTCCAGTTAAACCTCTAGCACCTACGGCACCTGCTGGTCCTGTTGGACCTTGTGAACCTGTGCTTCCTTTAGCTCCTGCTGAACCTGTATCGCCTTTGTCACCTTTGGGACCTGCTGTTAATGATATAGTATCTACGTCATCAATAATCTCATCACACTTTACAAATAGCTTTTTTATCATAGCTACTTCAGCATTATCGTGAGCACCTGTACCGTCAGTTGCGTTGTTGTAAATATCGTCTAATTCATCTTGCCTTTCTTCAAACTCAGTATCGGTTTTTGTTTCTAAAGTTTTTCCTCTGTGAGTTGAAAATTTCTTTGGTCTTGCCATTATATTGTCCTATGTCCCACTATGTTAAAAACTCCTAGAAAATAAATATAAGATGAGGTATTGCTTGTTGTTCTTCTTAATTGAGGAACAAGTATATCTCCCTTAGCTACACTTACATTTAAAGCCTGTTTCCCTAATTCATTTTTTCTACCAGAAGTACAAGATAATGTTTCTAAAGTTCCTATATTTGCAATAGTGGTAGCTGAAGAACTATTAGCCCAACTAGGAGTTCCTTTTTTTAATATAAGCTCAAAAGTTGCACTAGCTGAAGGAGCCCCACGAAGAAAACATTCTGTAAGTGTAAAAGCAAATGGAGCAACAAAAGGTGGCATATGATATGCTAACCAAGTAGTCTTAGCATTAGATGAGCTAGTAGACCAGTTTGGCTCGTTCATACCATAACTACTATTAGGGTAAAAATAATCATCATATCTAGTATACCATCTTGAGTTCCATTGCCAATGACATACATCAACTGGATTTATCCAAGATAACCCTGTTCCTGCTGAAACATAAGCTAAAGTTTGTCCAGAAACTGGAGAATTATTTGTATCTAACTCAGGAACTCTAATTGAATTATCTGCCATTTTTGCGAGAGTTACAGAATTATTAGATGGTACAATATTTGATAATCCAGAACCGTTACCACTATATGATTGTGCGTCAATTCCTCCTTGAACACTTACATCATTATAAAATGTAGCATCTCCACCATCTACGGTTAATTCATTTCCAACAAACATATTGCCGTCTGTAGATATTCCACCGCTTCCATTAGTTATTCCTCCGTTTACCATAGAAGTAGTACCAACTCCTAAGCCACCACTTTTAACATAAACGTGTTTATTTGTACCATCGCTACCAAATGTAAACCCTGCAACAGTTTTACTATTAGAATACATACCCATTTTACCATCTGCATCAAAAGATAAAGCTCTTTCAGGTGCAGTTCCACTACTCCATAATGACCTAGTAGCTATAGCAAATTGGTCGTTTATACCACTATTATTAGAGTTACCTATAGCAAATGTTGTAGCTCCAGTTCCTGTTCTAAAATTTATTCTAGCTTGGTTGTTTGTTCCACCTCTTTTAATAATAAAGTAGATGTACCAAGTGGACTAGTTCCACCAAGGTCGAATGTAGGATTAGCACCCTGTACTTCTACTTCAGCAGTACCACTACCTGAACCTGATAAAAGTATTTTTGAATTACTACTAGAATCTTGATTAATAGTAAAACTACCTTTACAGTTAACAGTACCATCTGCTAATGCTTGGAACTCATCATTTTTAATTTTTAAATTACCACTAGTATCTACACTAAAAGGATATACACCGCCACTTTGTGTACCAATACTTAATGAACCACCTACCATAGTAATAGCTGTGCTACCATCTACAGCACTTTTAGCCGCTTCTCCAGCTACAGCTTTAGCCTTAATATCAGCCGCACTTGTACCGCCTATATCGCCAGTAAAGGTACCACCTAATATACTTGCTTTACTAAAATTCTCTACAGCACTTAAACCTACGTCTGCCTTAGTAGGCTTATTACTAGTAGTATATACATTGCTAACAACAACATTGTTGATTTTACCAGTTACATTACCAGCAAAATCAGAGTCAGCTCTTTGTACTTGTTTCCATTGCTTAGCCATTATTTACTTCTTGTAATTCATAATCAGGGTCGGTTTTAGCCGCCTCTTCAAATGCTTTCATAAATTTTTTGTGCATTTCATATACCCAAGCACCTTCACCTACTTTAACTTCAATACCTGATATTAGTGTGCAGATACCTTCAAGTTCTTGTGTGGTACATTTAACTACTTTCAACTTCTTCTTTTCCATTACTATCTCCTTGTTCTAGCATAGCTTTAATAAACTTAACTTTTAAATAAGTCGTTGTTGCTTGTTCTATTTCTCTACCCCTATAGTTTCCATTCAACATCATATCATAAATATAATTTATGTCAGAAAGTTCTAACTTTGATAGTTTTTGTTGTAAGTCTACTACTTCTTCATTGGCTTTCGCCGGTTTTAATTTTGATTTTGCATCATCCCAGAAACTCATTTATCGTTTAACTCTCTTTGTTCTTTTAGTGTTAGACCATTTGACAACACAAAATTATCAAGGTTGTAAGGCATTGTCATATTCTTTTGCAATTTCCTTAAATTTTGATACCCTTTATGGTCTGGTCCCATAGTTAACTGAGCAGTCGGCATAACTTTTTTACCGTCTTTATCTTTTGTGCGAAATAAGTTTGGATTAATATTAGCTGTCATTGCTTTTTTCAATTCATCTAACCAATCTTGTTTNTCCCATATTTCACAATCAATCATTTGGTCTTGGTCTAGTCCCATATCTTTNTGCATTAACCATACTCTTCTACCACCCCATAAAACTTTACCATCTGATGTAGCTACAATGTAGTCATATTCTTCAGGTTTATAACCTTTATCTTGTAAAGATTTTTTTAAAGGTTGGTATTCATAAGGAGGTAAGCCTACATACTCCTTACCTGAAGTGCCAGTCTCCTTTTCAGGAAACTGACCACTGTCGGGTAAAGAACATTTTAGGTCTTTTAAAGCAAAAGATTTTATTACTTTCTTAGCCATTTCTTACTCCTAAATGTCTACAACTACATATTGATTACCGCCAAATACGCCCACTTGACCTACTATTAAGTTAGCTGGTGTATTTGCCGCACTTGAGAAAGTTGAATCTCCATCTACATCTTCTGATGTTAAAGCAAGAGGTGCTGGACCTTTAGTTGCTATGCTGTTGGTTACGGTTGTATTGAAACTAGCATCATCATTTAATGCGGCGGCTAGTTCATTTAATGTTCGTAAACCTGCTGGTGCACCATCAAGAATATTACCTTCTGCTAGAGTAGCGGCGGCGGTTTCAGTTTCTGATACTGTTTTACCACCAACTTTATCAGCATCAAGAGTTTGAGCTGCTCCATCTAGTTTTATTTTTCCACTTACAACTGTTAATGCTTGGTTAATTACATTACCTAAACCAATATCTGGTTTACCAATCGAACCACCACCTGCGTTATTTATTGATACAGTTCCACCACTTGCTGATAATGTAATCTGAGTATTTTTAAGAGTATTAGGTGCATTACTAGCATCCGTCTTAATAGCTCCTACACCACTTGCAGTTACTGTACCACCACCCGCTCCAGATAAAACACCACCAGATGATATTGATATCTGTGCGTTTTTTAGTATGTTTGGTGCGTTAGCTCCGTCAGTCTTAATAGCCCCGACTCCAGTTGCTGTAACTGTTCCACCTCCACCACCAGAAAGAACACCTCCAGAACTTATACTAACACTAGAGTTAGTTAAAGTACTTGGAGCATTACTTCCGTCTGTTTTAATCTGAGCATCGTTTGTCACGTTACCTAAACCAACTACTGCTTTACTAGGAGCTCTTACTACCCACTCACCTGATGTAACTTGGTCATTTCCAGCACTTGTTGCTATATATTGTTTATTACCATCATCAGTATCAATCCAGATGTCACCAGCCGCAGTTGACGTTGGCACACTAGCTTGAGTAAATGTTGTAGTTTGTGCTCTATCTAAAACATTATTTAAACCTACATCAGCTTTAGTTGTATTAGCGTTTTTAATAGTAGAAGGGGCGTTTGTTAAGTCAGTTTTAACTGCTCCTAAACCTGAAGCACTTACTGTACCGCCACCGGCATTACTAAGTACACCAGCCGCACTTATACTAATTTGAGCATTCTTTAATATATCTGGGGCATTTGCACCATCAGTTTTAATAGCTCCAACTCCTGTAGCTGTTACGACACCTCCACCTGCACCTGACAATGCACCACCTGCACTAATTGATATTTGGTCGTTCTTTAATATGGTAGGTGCGTTACTACCATCAGTTTTAATCTGAGCGTGGTTAGTAACATTATCTAGTCCAACATCACTTTTAGTTGTATTTGCATTTTTTAGCTCATCAACCGCATTAGATGCTTTTAATTTTTTATTACCATCGAAGGCATCATCTGTAATTACTTTTACAGCTACTCCTGCCGCCGCTCCTGTTTTAATGTCCGCTACAGATGTACCGTCTATTGTACCTGTAACTTTACCAGTGTAGTCCTCATCAGACCGCTGGATTTTTTTCCACTGTCTAGCCATAGTGTTATTCTCCTATACTTCGACTGATACCAATAAGGACCCTTGAGAGCTATCATAATAAATAGTTCCTTCGGAGCTGTCAGATGGTGCCGATGTTCTTGGTTTCAAATGCACTGCTCCCTGATAATCTACAGAGAACACTTTTGTGCTGTTATTTAAGATTTGAAACAAGTCTCCTGATGATACAGAACTACTTGTTTGATGTTTTAAAGTATTTCCAACTACTAAGTCAGGTAGTACTTCTACGTCAGTAGAGCCATTATCTCTGTACATTTTACCATCACTTGTATTGTACCATACAAGCTTAGTGTATACATCCTTTACTAAATTAGGACTTGATAAACTTCCTGCCATTATATTACCCTCGTGTAAACTGGTGGTGTTGATTCATTGACTCTATTAAAAACTGGTGTAGCTAATTTAGCAACTCTTGTAGATGCAGTAGGAATTGCATTTATAACCCTAACTGTTGGCGTTCCTTTTACAAATAGACCAAGCAATATATTGTTAAATGGAAAACCTATAGTATTAAAAGCTAAATTTATATCGCTAAACTTTACGCTCATTTAAAAATCCATTGGTTGAATTGTTTGCTTAGAACCGTCTCTTCCTCTAAAAGCATACGCTTTTGCTTTTTTAATACCTACTTCGTATTTAGCCATATAATGGTTAGAAAGAGGTAGTGTCTCAACTTTTCTTTCATATCCATTTGCTATAACACGATTTACCAAGGCTTCGTGAAATTGTTCTGGAATTTCGCATTCTTGAGTCAAGTATTGTGTAGTTTGCATTGTAGGAGCTTGGTCTGTTCCTGCTAATTCTGTCCCTAGATAAGCACCAGTAATTGAACTTGTAGTTGCCGTTGTGAATCCGTCTCTTTCAGGAGATTCTCCGGGAACTAAAAACTTATCTGGTCTTTGTATATATAATAAATTTATTTGTTTAACAACAGTAGGGGAGCTAAACTTTCCTGTACTTGCATCATAGTAAGCTATTAAAATAGAATCTCTTTCAGTCCACCATAAATTTTGACTAATATTTAAATTTTTTGATTCCATTACGTTATATCCCTTTCGTTAGGTCTACCTATAAGTTTTTTAATAGTCTTATTGTCGTAATCCACACCTTTAACTTTAATAATATGTTTTTTTAAAGGATACACTCTTTGACCTGCTACTGTAGGAAAAGTATCCATAGATTCTATAATCTCTGTTCTAAAACCCATATCATTCATACCGTCATTTAAATATCTAATTATTTCAACTGTTCCCATAGCTGGGTGATGTTGTTGTACTCTCTCTATCATTTCTTTTAATTTCATATAGCCTTAGTCTCTTTTGGGTTGTCTTTCACCCCAGCACTCCCAATAGTAGCTTGTATAAACTCTTGCTTTTTACCACTTATTAACTGTAGTTGACCTTGAGTCCACTGATAATCTACTGTTATTTTTTGAATAATCTTATCGAATAATCCCATTTTCTTTTGAAGGTTCGATTGAAACTCTTGTAATTCTTGACTTTTTATAGTTACATTTGCATTTATTGTAGTATTAAACTCTCCCAAGATTGCTTGAGCTCTTTGAAGCTCTTGAGATGCTACACTTAATGTAGATGCTACCATATCTTCATCTTCGTCATTTAACCAATACTGAGCACTTTCAGGTTCTGTATCTCCTCCCATTGACGTACCATCAATAAGGTTTTGTGCTTTATCTAAAGCGTCTTGATACTCTGCCGCAGGAAAAGTATCTGTAATAGTTAAATCAACATCAGGTAGCTGGTCAAACACTGTTGTATCAGCATCTAAATCCGTAGGTAGCTTTGTTCTAAAATCTGAAAGCCTTTCCATTAATATACATTCAGAAGCGTGTAATACTGGTAACTCTAGAAAATGTTTAGGAAAGTTACTTACTGTTTCAGCGGAATCATTTATAACTCTATTCATACCACTTTTGACATAAGTTATAGCAAATCCAGTTGGTGCTGGTCTCATATATAATCTATTTTGTTTATCTAAATAATAAACTGGATTTTCTGGCAAAGCATAGTAAATACTAGTTGAATCAATAACATCTTTTGCCTGTGTATCCGGAACAGCTTTAGCGTAAACAGTCCTCGGATTACCGCCTCCAATTCTTACGTCTAATAAATGTAAACCATTATGAATTTCCATCCAATCATAAGGAGCTGTTTGAGTCCCTCCACCTATTATAGAAACATCGTGCTCTTCTGCAAAAGCACTTAACAAACCTTGGTTGACTGAAGCAACAATGGATAATGTATAGTCTACTCCTTTTTTAAGAGCATCAGTTACATTTTCATTTGATGTACTGTTTGTATAATTTTGTATTCTAGTTGTAAGTGACATTGTATCCTTTCAATAAGGGGGGTCCGAAAACCCCCCATTATTTAACTTACTTACGCTCCAAAAGTCATTAAAGCGTGAGTCTCTGGAAGAGATATCTCTAGACCTGCTTCGGTCATTACGATGTCTTTTCTTCCGTCCATATTGTTATCCTGTACATTAGTGATAATGTGTGTATCCCTTGAGATACCATTACCAGCCAATGGACGATACTTTACATTAGCCATATCAATAGCTATTGCAATATTATCGTCTTGGTTTCTGAACAGAGGCTCAGCAACAAAATGTAAGTTACCAAAAATGGTATTTACTTTTGTTACCTGATGTCCAAATGCACCCTGAATATTCTGAACATCTAACTTGTAAGAGCTAGAAGTAACAGTGTTATTCAAGAATCCATCTGCACCTAGCTTCTGTAACCAAGCCAAGATTGTACGAGAACAAAGAACCAACTTGTCTCCACTGTTTCCAGTTTCTGGAGCAAAGAAGTCCTTCATTGAATCGATGAATGTGTCATAAGTACTATTAGCATAAGAGAAAGCATAGTTCTTTCCATTAGCTAAAGTATAAGGCACAATTCCGTGTGAGTAACGAATAGGACCAACAGAGGCTGATTCATCAGCGGCACCAACACCAAACAACATAGCGTGTTCAATGTCCATCTTATGTTCCATTAACTTACTGGACCATACTCTGCGATATTCGTCTGGACGACCTCTATAACGAGTAGCTAAAGCTGTACCCGAGAAAAGTTGAATGCCAGTTTTAAAAATCTGACAATATCCTTCTCTTGTGTATAGCTCATCTTTCCACCCATCTGGGTCAACCGTTGCTTCACCATATGCACTACCTATTATCTGCCCTTGTTTATCAGCGGCGATAGCACCTGATGCTTCTAATGCAGTCAACTTTACTGAAGTGTAAGTTCCTACTGTACTAGCCCCATAAGTTGAGTTTAGTCCTGTACCTACATTTTCTATTGACTTTACCTTAAATGCCTTACCGCCAACCCTTACTACTTGGTTGACAACAAGAAATTGAGGTGCCGCAGTTGCGACTGTTTCTACTCCGAATTTGTCATATCCACAAACAAGCTTTAACTCTGCACTATCACTGCCTTTCGCAATGTTAGAAGCTATAGCTGTTTTTAAAACAAAATCTCTACGTTGCCATTGATGACGCTGTTCAAGGAACTTGAATACTGGGTCATCAGTAGCTTCTTTAGCCATTTTGCTAAGATAAACAAAAAACGGAGACTGTTGTGGTGCTAACTCTGCGACTCTCTCGCCAAAGTTATAAATCCGGCGGTTATCATCTATTGATACGCCACCCGGAGCTACACCAGTTTTATGACTAAATACATTTGCCATAGTCTACTCCTGTGTGTTATTGTTTAAGAACCCCAAGGGTTCTGCTTCTTGTAAGCACTCACCATAGAATCCATCATATTATCCTCCTGATTCCCTTGGACGTTACCTTGAGATGGTACAACTCCCATACTTGTAGGCACTTGCTGAGCTCGTTGCATCTGCTCAAATGACTCATTCGGATTTGTCTCCGTTATAGGAGCTACCTCTGATTGATTTCCAGACTGCATTCTAAACAATTTAAACAAGTTATCAACAGTAACAGATTCAGGTTTATCCATAATTTCTACGAATTGACCTATCTCTTCATCACTAGCCTGATAGTTTGTTCTTAAATGTCCAGCCATTTGTGTCATTTGTTGCTGACGTTGCTGATTCTCTGCTTGTTGCCTTAGTACATTATCTCGTTCTTCCTGCATCTTTGCTTTTTCCTCTTCAACAAGAGCTAGATTATATTCAGAGTGTAATCTGTTATAATCATCCATCTCATCTCTCCAATCGTCAATATCATCGAGGTACTTAGCTGATTCAGAAGTGGTGTCCTCCATTGCTTCAGCTCTGTTATAAGCTCTTGGCTTACCCGGCTTAGGCGGTGGGGGTGGAAATGTTCTGTCGTCTTCTACTTCTGCACTTTCTACTGTAGGCTGAGGTTGATTAGCTGTATTCTCCAATGCTTGTAGACGTTGTGCCATCTGTGCATTTTCATTTCTAGCTTTATCTGCCTCACTTTGCCAATATTGATAACGCTTTTCATCGTTATCCTGAGCTTCTTTTTGAACTTCCTGTACTTGTTCCGGTCGAGGTACTTCTGGGTTTATCTCTCCCGTATTAAACGGGTCCACAGGAGCTTCTTCTTCTTCAAGTCCATTAGCTCTAAAAAAACTCTCAAGAGGGTTAGTTCCCTCAATCACTGGTTCTGACTCAGTAGTGCCCTTTATGTCTGGGGTAACTTCCTGTTCTATCATTCGCAGTTCCTTTACTTTGCTCCAGCCGACTTCTTGGTGTCGGGTATGGATTGTTGTTTGGCTTCCTTGTTTGCTTCACGCATACCTTGTTTAGCCTGTCCAAGAACATCATCCAATCGGCTTTCAAATATCTTTCCAGAGGCTTTGCCTTGGGTTGAGATACCATCGAGTTTTCCTTTGAATTTTTCTAATTCAGCGGCTTGTTTCAAGTGATAGTTTTCACGTTCTCTTGTCTGCAAGTCGCCTTTCAATTCTTTAATTTTTTCTTCCATACCTTTAACAGATTGTTGTAATTGACCTACTTGGTCTGTTCTTTCTAGAACACCTTCTTTATCAAATACTTCTGTTTTCTTTAGTACTTCAGTTTTATCAATAATTCCTTTTTCATAAGCATCCATATACATTTCAAGCTGAGCATATCTATTTGTAGGTAAAGTAGAACCAGTTACAACAACAACATCAAAAGCCCCTCTTGAGATATCGTTTATAACGCTTACTTCTCCACTCTTGTCGTCATACATTTTTTTATTAATAGCTACTTCTGATAAAGAGTTATTAGGTTGTACTAACCTAACAATCTTTTCTGCTCTGTATAATTGTTGCATTATTGGTATTGCAACCTTAGCAACTCTTGCTAAAGCCATTTCAATGTCCTGCAACTTAGACTTAATTTTTCTCTGTCCGAACTCATCAAGTGATATTGTAGCTTTGTATGTGTGGGGAGCCGCTTCTGCGTTTCCTTGCATTAACTCATATAAACCTAATTGATGGTCTATATCTGTTTTAGCTACTTGTTCATTTTGATATAATGTACTTGGAAGAGGTGTTGGTTGTATAGGTTGAGGAGCCCCTTGGTCCATATCTACTTCTATGGCAACTCCGGGCTGTGCCCATCTTTGCTCAAAGTCCTGCATATCTACACTTCCACTTGGAACTAAAATTTTTGTATTTGTACTTGTTGTTGCGTGTGCAATGATAAGAGAGCGTGTCTTATTTATATATTCTTGCAAATCTTTAACCATACGAACATCGCTTACTGGGTAGGGTGTTCTGTTATGAATGTTCATAAATAGAACGATGGGATAATGTTCGATAGGTAAGACTCTAGAATATAAATACTTATCCCCCATTATAACGCACATTTTTATGCGTTGCATTGGTACGGACACGCTCTCCATCAAACCTTCTTGGATTAATTGAGAGTATGGAACCTGTTCTACTTCTGGTAGTTCAGGACCATCAACGCCTTCCATTTCAGCTTTTTGACGTTGCTGTTCAAACTCTTGAGTAAGTTGATTAATAATTTGTTGAGCTTTGTTTTCATCAAGAATAATTTGTCCATTTATTCTGACAGCTATTCTTTGAGTAAACTCTGTATATCCTTCCTCATCAAAGGTTTCTTCGCTTTTGTTAATGTTATTCTTTACGTGATAACGCTTAACCCAAACTTTAGAATACCTTTCATAACCCCTTATGTACTCATTGTTTTGACCAAAGCCAACGTGTGTTTGCGTAGCAGTATCTTCTGGGAATATAATTCCTTTGTCATCTACTCTGTCAGTCACTGGTCTATCTGTATGTAAATCTGATGATGCGTTCTTAATAGCGTCTTCATAAACCGGATACATAGCCTGAGCTTGTTCTTTTGTAAAGAGTCTACTAATTAAAATGTTTTCAGCGTCGTCTCCCATTCTATGTCTAGAATTTGGGTCAATGTAAACATCTAATGGGTCAATGTCGTGAACACATACCTCACCTCTGCCATAATCTTTTAAGGGGTCAATATATACACACATAGCTCCCATACCCATTGTATAATAGTCGTCTATCACGTTTCGGAGTGCTTGAGTCCCGTCAGATATGTACCACATATATTCTAGTAAACCATTAAAGACTTGAGCAACTTTGTTGTCAGAATCTTCTCTTGGTGAAACTCTGAATTGTGGTTTGCCTGAAGTGAGTAGTGCCTTAGCGGCTTCGACTGCTGGATGGATACGATTAACAACTAAGGGTGCTTGACCCCTCTCGAGTAAAACACGTTGTTGTTCAGAAGACCATTGTCTTCCTAATCTAAACTCAGCATCTTCTTGTGCTTGATTCGCCCACATTTCTCGCTTACTTGAGTAAGTCTTAAAAATGTCGTGCGTTTCGTTTACAAGGTCTTCGTTAGATTTCTCTGAATCTTTATCACTGTAAGCCATCCCGTGTAAACTTACATATTATAATGTCATCCAGTCAAGTACTTTTGATTTACTTTTTCTATCTTCTGGATTTATATATTCTTTCTGCCTTGAAGGCTTTGCTTTGTCTAGTGCGTAATATATTGCGTCTAGTATATCATCGTGCTTACCTCTTGGATAAGATAAGAACTCTTGTTGTGCGTGTAAGTCTTCTGGTCTGAAATGAAACTCACCTTTAGCTAGTGGAGCTACCAAGGACAACAATCGTTCGGATTTTCTTTGTCTTGGTTTTATGCCTTTTTCGAGTCCCGGTATATACAGGTTCTGTTCAAGCATCATTTTTCTTACGTTAGTCCTCAGTGCCTCTTGATAGCCCACAGTTTCTATTGTCATTCGTTTTGGGTGATACTTCTTAAATACTTTAATAATTTCTTCAGGTTGGTATGCAGGGTCGATTTTATCTCTGAGTATGTCCAGTATATAAATATTACCATCAGCGTCAAGTGCAAGAGTAGCAATAACAAAAAAGTCAGACCTAGCAGATAAACTACTAGCAGGGTCGATGCCACAATAGACGTTAACCGGTTTCTTAATATTCTTTCCACCCGACTTGCCGATAAGGACGCTCTCTCCGTCCAAATATTGAAAGATGAAATGATGTAGTTTAATATATTGCGGTTTGAAGGGTGCATTATCTGGGCTCTGTGCCTCATTCATATACTCTTGATAAAAACCATTGAGATTACCAACAGACTCAAACTCTTGTTTTATTCCTTGGATTCTCTCCTCTGGAAACCTTTCTTCCCAAATACTTTTTCCATCGTCATCGTATATTGAATACCATAAGACTTTCCATACTGGGGATTCCTTAGCCCAATATAAGAAACAATCTTCTGATATAACAGTTCCAATCATAACTATTCTTCCATCGTCTGACAGAGAAGGTATAACGGCTTCTGTTATCCATTTTCTATTTTTTGCTCTAGCTTCAGGAGTAGCGGCGTTAAGCTCTGACTCATAGTCATCAACAATGATGAGATTAGGACGAGTGTCACCCTCGATAAACCCCCGTACACGCTGTCCAGTTCCCACAGCAATAATCCGTGCACCATTACTAAGAACAATGTCATTATTCGTCCACCTTTTGGCTGTCTCTGGTCCATAATTTCCAAACATCTCCTTAAAATTTTGTGAATTAATTAAGTGATACTTAATTCTTGATAAAAAATTTATACTTTGTGATTGCGACTCTGATACAATGACTATAAACAAATCACTGGCAGATGGTTTAAAAGCTATTCTATGAAGGGGTAGAATTAAGGAGGTCACTGTACTTTTCGCCGTACCTCTCGGTGCGGCAATTAGTACACGCTTTTTAGACTCATCTGCCAGATTTTTATAGATTTCGTGATGAAATGGTGGTACTGATTTATTAATGGCAGTTGGAAACATTGTGACACCAAAAAGACCAACATTAGATTTTAACTTCTTTAATGCTTGTTGCTCTGCATACTTCTGCTCGAAGTCGTCTATTTTGATATTTTCCCTGATATCCATTGTCCGTATTTACCATATTTTTTCCAATAACCATTTGACCATAATCTACTATTTATTAAAACTAGTATTCCTGCAATTAATAATAATGCTTCAATCATTTGTAACCTTCCCTTCTATTCTATTCAACCTAAATATAACACTAATCCATAATAACAAGTTGAGAAATATATATAACTCCCAACCCGGAAAGTGTTCCAATTCAATTAATGTATAATAATAATCACTCATCTTCTCCATTACTTACCTCCTTAATAGGCATTGTTTTTGTTCTAGATGCAACTATGTTTAACTTGTCTTCTTCTGCATTAATATTATCAATGAGCTTTCTAGTTTGAGTTGCCTCTAGCTTATCAGTAACTGTTACTGTTTCTTTATCCTTCATTCCGTGTATTTCCATACCATCATTTACAAATCCACGAATACCACCAACATCTTCTTTCTTTAAAGCAATATCTACTCCCTTCTTCATTAAGTCTACAAAGTAGTCTGCATCCAACATATTGTCGGTTAATAGTTTTTGAGCTTCATCTCTTTTCATTCTTTTAAAAACCTCCGTTCTCATATGACGTTTTAACTTACGTCTTTTACTTACACTAACTGGACCAAATACTTGGTCAATAGCAACATCTCTATTTTCGGTTAAAGCCGCCCACATTGCTAAGGACTTATAGTCTTCAGACTTGCTTTTTACATCTAACCACTTCTCACCAGTAAAGGTGTTGTTTGCTACTCTGCCCCCACAACAAAACTTCTTATCAGGATACTTTGGGTTCCACATAATATAACCAAAAGGCATTCTATAATAGTAGGACATTTTTTTATCCTTGCCTGTATAGCTTTTTTTACTTATTACCTGAGCAACATAACCATCATCTGTCAGTGCCCACTGTTTTTTATTAGCCTTTTGCCAATGTAGGTAAGTAATATCATTTGAATCAGCTTCATCTTTAGTGTATACAGGGTATTCTGTAGGTCCTATGTCTTTATGATTTATAGTTATAACAAACACTTGCTCTTCCTATTGGAATATAACCTACTTTCTTACTTTTTTTATCATTATATCCACCGAAATGGCTATTTCTGGGCAAATCTTGGTCCTTCCAGCTTATTTTAGACCTACTTTTCTGTATTTTAGTGATGTTAAATACGTATATATGTGAATTTGTAGCAACTATGTAAAGAAACTCTTTACCATCTATATCTGCGTGACCCTTATTAGCCATATACTTTTTCCATTCGATTAAACAAGTATCATAATGCTTATTGCGGACTTTAATCTCTGCTACATAACGCTGTTCATCAGCATCATAGGTGCAGTACTCATCTGTTTTTACAAATTTAGACTTGGCTTTCTTGTTTATATACGAAATAACAAAGTCTTCTGTTACTTTAGAAGACCTAGGTACTTGAGTAGAAGGGTTATGTAGTACCTCATCTTTAACATCTGAAGGTCTATCATTAATACCAGTATGTTTAAGCTTCGCTTTATGATACTTAAAAGCTTCTGTGACCTCATAGTATAATACTCCTCTTTTACGTTCAGCTTGGAACCCCGTGATGTTAGCACAGTTTTTCCATAATAACTCATAGTCGAGTTTATTGTTAGCCTTTATGTATTGTTTAATATCAACCACTTACGACAACTACCCCTTGATAAATCGTTAAGAACTATATAACAAATATTATTAAAATGTAAAACCGTTTACATCTAATAACAAGAGTTATGATTTACTTTAAGTGGTTTCGTTTAAACTAAACGATATAAACAAGATAGAAGTATCTACTACTCTTCGTCTTTTCTACGTACTCTGCTAGGGTTAACTATCCTAACATTCTCCCATATATTGTGTCTCCAACACCAGTTTTCACCGTTACAAATATCTATATATTGATGGTGTGTGCTGTCTTGGTCAAATATGTCGTCAAATGCTGAATGCTCCCCTTCAGAGATAGTAGGTTCTTCTACTACAAAGCTTAATGAAAGTCCTGAAATGATTAAAATTATTATAATATTCATACAAAAAATTACACAAAAAAACTAGAAAAAAATATTGAAAAATTACACGAGAATGGGAGTACGCCCTTTACTAGTTGACCCGGTGGGTCGGTTTTCACCCCCGTGGGGGTCTAACCGCATTGAGTCTCGTCCCTCGTCACAATACGTCAGTCCCCTGCCGGTTGCTCAACCGTCTCGCTAATCGCTCGAGCCTCCACCGTCTGTCAACATCCCCTGTTATTTTTGGTACTTCGTACTGAATCTATGAGATAAACTCATAGGTTGATAACATAAAGGATAAATCATTATGGCTACAACATTCAAAGTACATTCGGCGTATAACGCTCAGGACTATGAAAGAGACCCTCAAGGTAAACCTATTCGGGTAGATGGGAGACCCATCGTGAACAAACTGAGCCGTTACTATGACCATAGGTCAGGTAAGGCACCAGTGCCACATAGTATAGTCATCCTCCAAAAGGAGGAGAACTTTGAAGAAGCCGGGTCGTTACCGGAACTTCTTACTGCCAAAGGCATCAAAAACCTAGCTAAAGTCTTTCCAGAACTTGAGACGCTAGGAGACGTAGACTACCCCAAGGGGCAAGTGTTTGGTTCTTCACGAAAAACACAGTCTGGTGTCGAATGCATCGAATACTACTATAAGTACTCCGTACCTAAAGA
>JGI24006J15134_10000966_pt1 | contig 16580 bp, 17 predicted proteins | sample LinPmetageLP53_FD_15134 | JGI IMG/M metagenome (IMG submission 15134)
GGTCAAGGAAGCAATCATCCAAGCATCCAGGATATTCGCGCCGGAACTTCGAGGAAGACGCGAGGCGTCCGGCTGTTCGTCGCCTCCAAAACAGTTGCCCCGGTGTCAGGTCGTACCGCTCGCGCTCTTGCTTCTCCGCTTCGGAGAGGGTCTCCAGAAAGTCCTCCGGAACCAGCTCCGGCTCGACTGAATACGCTGGATGTTCATGCCAATACATCGACAGGAGCGTCCAACCGTTCTCCGGAGCGCCTGCAACCAAGCGCGCGAAGTGATCCGCCGGGTTCGCGGCGGTAGATTCCACGATTAGAAGACCTTCTCCGACTGCGGCGTCCGCCTGTGCGATGGTCTCCGCGAGGTCCGGAGCGTATGCCGCTTCTGAGACCAGGACAGCCGCCGGTTGAAAGCTGCGGAGTCCAGTCTGCGACCTGGAGGTGAACGCCTGGAGGCTCGCGCCGGTGTCGTCGTATACGATGCGCGTCCGCGCTTGTGTCCGGAGCGGTCGCTGGAGTAGCTCCGGAGGGTCTCGCAACCAGCGGCGCGAGTCGTCCAGGAGCGCCGTCGCGCTGTCCTCTCTCATCGATACAATCGCGTGCATTGCAGCATTAGGAGTTGTGTACGCAAGCCAGTGAAGCGCCATCTTCGCGCCGGTTGTCGCTGCGACCTGTCGAGCCTTGACGATAAGGATTCGATTCGAACCAGCCGCGACGGCGTCGAATATTTTCCTTTGCATTGGAAGCGGATCGAATGCGACCAGGCGCTTCGAGTCCTTGTCCTGGACTTTATGGAGACGCGCGAAGACGTCCAGGTCGGAAAGCAACTCGCGGACGTCCGGCGCGAGCTGGACAGGTACGCGACCAGGAACGAAGACGGAGCGACTCACTTACGCCGGACCAACCGCAAGACGTCTGCGAGCTCCGAGACAGGGTCCGGAGTCGGAAAGCCTTCGCGGACTTTAGGCTCCGGCGCGCTCGCGGCCTGTGTAACGACGCCTTCGATTACCCACTGTGCGAGGCGTACCGCGGTCGCGTTACCTTCTCCCGTCTCCAGGGTCTCCGACATGACTCGAAGCGCGAGAGACAGGAGAGCATTCCTCGAAGACTGTGCTTCGTCCGCGAGCTCGACCAGCGACTTTGGACGCGATCGTCTTTCCGTAGCAATCCAGCCGCGGACGTTAGCGATCTTCCATTTCGCGACCGCAGCTCGAGAGCAGATACCCGCGTCCGCTGCTTTCCAAGCGGAGACGTCATGCTCAAGGCAATAGAGGACAACCTTCCGCTGTAGCTCTGTAAGGTCCGCGAGTTTTGTTTCTGGTCCTCTCATGACAAGGCTACGACCGCGACCGCCTCGCGTGCATGGTCGACCACAACGCGCGACAGGTAGTCCTCTGATACCTCGACAGTCAACCAGCGATGATCGCAGCATAGACACCGTCTGCGACGCTGTCGAAGGTCTGGACGAGGTAAATCTGTTGCGAGCCGGAGACCTCCTCCGATTGTTTGAGTCCGGCGAATTGTGATTACGCGCGACTTCGGTGCATTGCACTTGGGACAATCCATATCATCCTCCAGATTCTAATATATCGATCTGGAGGCATGAAGTCTACCGGTAGACTTAACCGACCTAACTGTCTGAGATTGCGAGCGAAAACGGTGGACAGGCGATTCCTGTTTCTCTTTATAACAGTTTTACCTGTCCACGGATTTGCGAGCATCTTCCGCCGCTATTGCGCGCTTGGTTTTTCTACCGTCTACCCGTGGACCTATTTACGTAATATAGTGCACGGGTAGACAAAAGGAGTCGAAAGAATGCCCCCTCCAGGATTTGTATCTCTCCAAGTGCGCGAGGAGACCGCGCGAATGATTCGATTCGGCGCTGTCGTTACTGGAATGACGGTCGTGGACTACTGCGACCAGATTATCCGCGTTTGGGTCTCGCGCTCGATACAGCGCGTCCTTGATAATCCTTCGGAGAGCCTTCGTCGGACTATCGAGGAAGCGTCGACGCCTGGACAGGTAATCCCGCTCAAAAAATAGCGAAGGGAGTCGGCACCTCTCCGACTCCCTTCGATCCTCTTGAAACCTTCCTCAAGGTATACAGCATGTATAACACAACCGGACTCCTTCCTCCTCCTCCAGAGTCCGCAGAGCTACGATATCGGACCATTCCGGGTTCTAAGTACGCATGTCGCTTTACTTCGGGTGGATGGTATCGGAAGGACGCTCCGTCGCGGAAGATGCGAACCGCGGACCTTCTCCGCGCCTGTGCGCTGTCGATAGACGTCGACCCTTACGACTGGTCTGGAGCTGCGGATAGGTGGGGTTCGACCAGGAAAGCACGTAAAACCGCAATGAGAGCAGCGACAGAGGCGGAAGTCCTGTCCTGGATGAAGGAGACCGGCCTGGTCGCTACAGTCATACGCGAGGCGTCCGCGCTTGGACTACCGGCTCCGAATCGCGTCATTTATACCGGTCAAGGTTTTTGCCTCTTGTATTGGCTTCCGGTCGGTATGGGCGCGACTTCCGATCGCTGGTCTCCGGAGTCAATGAAGACGGTTCTAAAGCGGTGGTATCAGTCGAAGGAATGGCCGTGGTTCTGGGATCGCGACGCGAAAGACATTGGAACGCGCATCTTTCCCATACCTGGAGGACGACACCGCGACACCGGTAAGCGTATCCGCCTTCTCGAAGGACAGGACGCGGTCGACGGAGAGGCGCTCGCGGCGTTCTTTGACCAGCTCGCGGAGAAGTATCCAGAGAAAGCGCGACCAGCCCGGAAGAAGACGAGCGCGAAGCCACAACAACAAACCAAACAAAAAGACAGCTATCGGACATGGAGTCGCGAGGAATGGAGACCAGGATATCCAGAGCTCGAGGACGGAGAACGCGGACAGTGTCCGCTCTGCGGCGGCTCTGGCTACAAGCGCATGAACGCCGATCACTATGCTTGCTTCTCTTGTAAGACTCGATTCCTTATTCCAATGTCGAAGCGCCTGGAAAGCGGCGTCCTTAGAATCCTCCTCGATAGCAATGGTCGCGCCCGTTGGCCGGATACCCTTCCGCCGCGAGTTGTCATAGGGACAAGGACCGCGAGCGGTAAAACATGGCTTATGGAGCGCGAGAGAGCGGCCTGGTCGCCTCGCGCCGCGCATCATAAACGCGTGCTTGCATTGTGTCCGACGAAGGCGCTCGCGCGACAGTTAGCGCGACGCCTTGATATTGGACATGGAGAGGCGTCGTCTTCGATTGTCCTCCGGTCGGAGTCCGTCGCCTGCTGTCTTGCGTCATTACCGCGCAAGATTGGAGGCGCGCGTCCGGAGCTGCTTCGTCGAACGCTTATCCAGGTTGACGAAGTCGAAGCATGTTTACAGCAGCTACATGGAATGATGAAAGCAGAGCGCGCGCGCGAGGTGTACAACCTGCTAATCTATGCGGTCGCCTATGCTGGACGCGTCATGCTGTGCGACGCGCATATCGGGACCGCGACCAGGCGTCTCCTGGAGGACGTCGCGGCGTATCGAGAGAAGCATGGACTCGAGGAGGTGTCCTTCGAGAGCTGGGACAGTGAGCCGCATGTCTTCGACGTCCAATACATACCAGGACACTACACGACGACCAAGAGCGGCGCGGAAAGCTGTGTCGCGAGCTCGGACAAGCTGCATAAAGGATTGATACGGAAGCGCCTGGAGGGTGGAAAGCGCCTCGCGATATACATTCCCGGTCGCTATGCCGCGCAAGGCTTCGCGGACCTATTAGAGCGCCGATATCCGTCGAAGACCGTTCGCTGTGTCGTCGGAAGTCGCTCGAATGATACAGAGAACGATCTTTCTCCGAAGTCACTACTCGCGGACGTCCTTGTCTATAACAACGCCATGAACACAGGCGTAAGCATTGACGCGGAGCACTACGACGAAGTGCATATCCTTATCAATCGAGGACAGGTCGCAACCGGTCCCATGGTCGAACAAGCGATACACAGGGTGCGACGTCCGAAGAATCCGACCATATACTTAAGCGGAGTCGAGTCCGCGCCGGTCTCCGGATGGAGGCTCGAGGCATCCGGACATATGGTCGACGCGCGACGGAGATTCCATTCCGCGAACGCCATGGTTAAAGCGTCCTCGAAGTCCTTGTCTCTGGCGTCCGATTTTATGTGCAGCGATGACGCGGTCCGGCTCGCGCGCCTTCAGTCGGTTTTATTGGCGTCGCGATATCAGACCGGGCTGGGATGGACAGTCGCATATCTCGGAGCTCGACACGCCTATAAGAAAGGAGACGGACACCGCGACGATGCTTTCGCGGAAGCTGTTTCCGCAGCGCGCGACGCGGTCGAACTCGAGGAAGCGGCGTCCGTTGCAAAAGCGGAGCCGCTGTCGGAGAGACAGTTCGAGAGAGTCGAGACAGGAGGCGCGGAGACCATGGAGGAATACCACGCCTATCGAGCTGGTGTAATGCGCTCTGTATACGGAGAGGCGTACACAGGAGGAGACGTCGCAGCGCGAACGGACGTCGCGCTAAAGACCAAGCGAAGCCAGCTCGCGCAACGAACCAGGGTCTTCGCTGCGACCTTACTCCTCGCGAAAGGGTCGGACATTCTGCTCGCGTCCGCAGAAGTCCGCGCCGCGAGTAAGCAAACGTTCATGTCGCTGCGGCCTGTCATGCCGCGAGCTCGCGTCCTCCAGTCGGCGCTCGATATTATTTTCCGCCTTGAGGAGGCGGACGGACGGATCGCAGTCGACCAGGTCGCAGGACAGGCGGTTCTCCATGCTATCGAGCCGCACGTTTTGGCGGCTGGACTCACTCCGAGGAGAGACGCGACGCCGTTCCGAATGCTTCAAACCGTTTTGGCGCTCGGAGGATTGCGGCTGGAAGTTCGGCGGACTGGATCTCGAGGACAGCGGAAGCGAAGTTATTTCCTTTCTGTTGCCCGCGTCCGACATATGGCAAGACTTGCGAAGAAAACCGTCGAACGCTGGGAATCATACGGAGAAGACGTTCAACAGGTCGCATAGTTGATGAAAATGGTTTATTAAAAGGTTGGCAGAAGTCTACCGGTAGACGTTAGTGTGATTGTGTCCAACCGGACAAACAATCTCAAAACCTCTCCGGAGTCTTCCTCATGACCTCACATTTTTTCTATATCCGACACCATAGAGCAGGACAGACCGCAGCGTTCGCGACTGAAACAGACTTGCTTAACGCTTATCCTTCGACTGGTGAGCGTGTGAACGGAGAAGGCGTAAGCGTGCCTGTTCTTAAAGACATGCTCGGACCATTCTTCCGACCAGTTCGCTTTAAACACGCGCTTATTTGCGTCGTATATGAAACGCGAGAGCACCGCATAGCAACCAGCCAATAACAGACCGGAGTTATACACATGCCTGTTATACAGTTTTGGTCGTTAGGTTCTGCTAACACTCTTACAATCTGGGATATCACCAGCGACGGTAAGAGCATAGGCGACCTCTATCGAGAGCGCCCCTGTGGATATCTCAGTTACAAACGTCTGAAGAAGGTCGTTCGCCTACATTCGTCTCCTTGGATCTGGGAGGTCCGATTGTATAGCGGACAGTCGATCAAGATTCCGAAGGGATTCGAGGAAGACCAGGCGTTTAACTACATTCGCAACCGTCTGGAGCTGGCATGACACAGTCGCAGTTCATGGCGCTTGCGAGCTCCGTCTTCCTGTTGTTTCTCTGGATAGACGCGGCGCTGGTCTGGCATTTAGCCGCCGCTGCTGTCGTTGTTCCAGCGGTCGCGCATATCACACAATCAAACCCTTAAAGGAGATACCATGGAGAAGGGCACAGTTAACATTCGAGGCAAGGAATACGTCACTGTTGCGCGCCGCGTGCATGATTTCCGACAGCTTCACAGCATCGCAGACGGATGGAGAATCATTACCCATCTGATCAGCAGTACAGACGACCGCGTCGTAATGAGAGCCGAAATCATGCAACCGTCTGGAGAAGTTGTCGCGACTGGATACGCGGAGGAGGTCCGGACGTCGCGAGGCATTAACGCGAATGCGGCGCTCGAAAACTGCGAGACGAGCGCAATCGGACGCGCGCTCGCGGCGGCTGGTTACGGCGGTAGTCAATATGCAAGCGCGGACGAGCTGGTCGCGAAGATTGCAGGCAAGAACAAGCCAGAGCGACAGCCTACAGTCGAGCCGGAGCTGGATCATTACGGGAAGTTTTGTCGCATCTTAGAGCGGAGAGGACTCGATCTGTCTCGAGTTATCCGCCATTGCGAGTCGAAACAGTGGGGACGGCCTGAGACCTGGAGTCCAGTCAAGCGGAATCGCTTTCTCGCGGCGCTTGACGCTGGAACGATGAAGATTCCATGAAGATTAAATATAAGCCGCTTCCGCCGCTTCATGCCCTGCTAAAGAACTTCCATTGTAATCCGGACGCTGGAACCCTTACACGGCTGCTACAGCGACAAGGAAGTAAGCCTCCAGGCTCTATAATCTGCGGCGTCAAGCATTACAGAATGACCGTGTATTTCCATGGAGACGCCTTTCTATTGGCTCGCGTAATCTGGTTCATGGCGACCGGAGCGGACCCTGGAGACAAACAAGTCGTGCATATTGACGGAGACTTCAGTAATCATTCAATCCAGAATCTAAGACTCCAGGCTCCGGTCTCGAACAATCTAACGATGAGTAGTCGAGGAAAAAGCGGATATAAAGGCGTTTATATTCGCTATACTTCGACCGGCGTTCCGCGGTATTACGTCCAGATACATCGAACAGCCGGACGCGATAGCGAAGGGAAATACATACGGACGACGACAAGCCATGGAAGCTACGGTACCGCAGAGATAGCCGCGTCGGTATACCTGGACGTCCTTAAAACGAAGACCGATAAGGACAAAGCCTTACAGGAGTTGCTCGACTGTCCGCTGGTTGTTCGAGCTCTGCGGCTGATTGAAAACAACGCCATACCGGACGCGCGCGACGCGCTTGGATCGCTGTCCATACAACAGAGACTCGCGGTCGAAGTCGCTCTAATGGTGCTCGGTATTGAAGTCATAGATTCAAGCCGGAGCGCGCTGGTCGCTGCGGTAAAGCTGATGAAGGAAAGATATCCGACATGAAAAAATCTCAACGATGTATGGCGTCAATTGCAAGGGTCGAAGAGCGGTCACATTGGGTCGCAGGCATAAGCGACAAAAAAAAACCGACATGGGAAAAGAGAGAAAATCTAAGAGAAATATTTTTTTGCAATCATAAAAACGGTCACAAAGGACCACACTTAGATCTCTATAAAATGGTCGAATGGACTTCTGAGGCAAAAGAGACAGAATGATTTGTCGCGGCTGTCCATATCCACCCGGCTGCATAAGCGGCGCGGACTGTTCCATTCAATGCGCATTAGATGACCAGGCGCCTATAGGAGCCAGCATGTCTAGGCGTTCTAACGCCTTGTCCGTATACACAGAAGACGGTCAAGGACTTATCCTTCAGCTCGCAGCGAACATTAAACACAGCTCCGACAGCGCAAGCATACGCGACCAAAACACGCGACGCGCGCTCGCGCTATTCCTTCCGAATCTCTCCGAGGTAACTATCAATCCGACCAGTCGCGCGGTCGGCTGGTGGTTAGCTGCGGTCGCTGCGGTCGACGCGCCTCCGGTAATTGCGAAGCTACAAACAGACGAGCGGGTCACAATGACACCGGAAGAAGTCCTCGACTTCTTAGTCTGGTCCTCCAGTCTTCCGGAATGGAAAGACCAGCCGGTAATCATTCGACCGTTTCACGTGGAACGCTAATCGTTCCAGAGCTCGCGGAAGTCGTCGACGCCGTCTGCAATCCAGCGATGATAAACGCCGGAGCGCGGACTGTAGAGAAGCTGTCTCCGAGGATTGCTTTCCGTCAATCCGACATGAACGAAGCCGCTCGCGTATAGAATGACCTGGTCGAACGGAACCTCCTCCTCCGGAGATGCTGCGAGGAGGGTCGCTACTGTTTGCGCTGTCCAGGTCGGACTGATTGCGACAATATCCGCAGCTAATCCGCGCATGTGTACCGAAGTCCGCGAGCCTCCGACCGCTGTATTAACTGCGAGGCTACGAAAGCCGCTGTTCACTCTTACTGGTCCAACAATGCGCCGCAGAGGATCTAATACGACATAACAGAGCCGCCGGAGGTTAGATCGCGCGACGTCCGGCGCGACGTTGTCCAAACCGGTCGACGTTGTTTGGAGCTCATTCCAGGAAAAGTATTCTCCTGGTCGTCCGTCTTCGCGCTGCGGAATCATGTCCGGCCTTCGATAATGATCGCCGCGAGCTCGAGGAGGTCTCCGGCGATTTCCTGTCTCTCTTGCGCGTTTAGTCCGTCTCTGGAGAGGCGAACGATTTTCGAAAGGAGACGGATAATCTTCGCGATCGGTAGATTCTGTTTCATTTTACTATCTCCGAGACCTTCTTCTTTGACCATAGCTTACAGGAATGATATCGCGCTTTGTTTGGCGGTCCTGGATTGTCGCAACCATGGCGCGAGCGGAAGTTCTTTCTCGCCTTCGGACTGTCGCGCTTAATCTTCATATTGGGATCACCGAATCGGACGGTATAGTCCTTACCGCTATGGGTTCCAGTCGCGACGAACTTTTTCCGTCCGTAGCCTGGTTCTCCTTTACGGATGCGACGGACTTTAGCCATTCGCGGCGCTCCGGTTAGGCTCGTCTCGATCGGAGAGGCGGATATCGATTCTCTGGAGGGTCTCGATCATGGCCCTATGATCTGCGGTGTTCGTCGCGACCAGCTCGTCTAAGCTGCGAAGATGACGGTCGAGAGCTGCTCCGAGCATCGGAAGTAGCTTGTCGACTGTGATCTTATACAGTCCTGCAAGCATGAAGATAAGACAGAAAACCGCGCTCGCAGGACCAGCGACAAGAGGTCCGAGTGATTCGATACTCATTGTGGAAGACCTCCTCGAAGTTTGACCTGTAGGACTTCATCTCCGGCGGCTGTCGCGGCCTTCGCGAACAGGAGTCCAATGTAAATCGAGCCGGTCGCCTGTGTTTGATACGTCGCTTGTGTTCGTACGATCGGCGTCGTTCCGCTGGTGAAGTAATGCCGCGAAATGATTCCGCCTGTCCCCTTCGGACCCGTTGGAATCTGAGCCTGTACACTTACGGAACTCGATTTGTTTTCATTGTTGACCGTCGCGAGATTGCCGGTCGTCTGATTTACGAAAGTAGACACGCCATTCGTTCCGCTGGTCTTTACCTGCATCCACTTCGACTTGTCTTGGAAGTCAGACAACGCCGTTGGATCGCTGGTCAGTTTCGCAACCACAACAACGACATGCCAGTTTACAGGAACCGGACTAGTCGCCCATTCAAGATTGATACAGACCGGACCAAGATTGTTCAGCGGAGAGGACGTCGGCTTCCACCAGATACCGCCAATCATGCCGCTTAGACCGTCGCTCGCGGTCGCTGCGGCTTGTCCGTTCGCGACGTCCATTCGAATCGTATCCGAGCTGCTACCGGCTTGGAATCCGGAGCCGATTACGGTTCCGTCTGAGAAAGTAAGCGCCTGGTCTTCTCCTCCTCCTCCGGTTGGAGCTGGTCCGCCGGAAGCGCCGGAAGTAGGGTCGAAGCATGGAACGATGGACATGCTTACTCCATCCAGGTAATCGAAGATTCCGCGAACACAGCGGTTCCGGAGTCAACCTTCGCGAATAGATACAGCGTCCCATTCCCAGGCGCGGAGAGGCGCTGAAATAGCGGAAGTTTCACGCTATACGCTGCGGACTTCGTCGCGCTGGTCGTGATTCCTCCAACCAGTGTCGCCTCCGTATCCGGGACCAGGACAATATCTCCAGCGGCGTCCGAGCACAATCGAACAGTGACCTTCGTCGGTGTTCCGGCGCTGGTCAATCGGACATGGATTCCTTCAACAATCCCGCGATAGTTCCGCGCGTCCTTCTGAAACGCCGGAAGGAACGACTGTAAGTCGTGGACATGAACGTCCGCAGCGTCGAAGGCGACTCCGAGCGTCTGAGACCCTGTAACGGTTGAATCATGTAGGAAGTGCGTGATTCTGGTTGGCATTGTGTATCCTCCTCATTCGCGGACCGGATAGCTCATTTTTACCGCTATACGCTCCGGCTGTCTATTCGATTGTCTCGCGGACCGCGCGTATCGCGCGCCGTTGCGCCTCTGTACCGCGCTCGACTCCTGCAACTCCGGTAGGCTCGAGGAGGACGGAGGACACCATTCCACCAACTGTGTCAGGGATAAGCGGAGAGGTAAAGACGTCCGCCTCCGCGCGCTGGTCGTCTGTTGGCTCCTTCTCCATTGCAGCGACCAGCGGAAGAAGGCGCTCGAGATTGTCAGGCGTAATGGCTCGCGCGATTTGGATTCGCCTTAGACCGTCCGCGCCTGGTCGAAGCGCAAGATATATCGGGTCTCCGAAGCGGTCTCGACCGTCCAAGATATGCGGAATCCCTTCCGGCGGCTGTCGCGACCATGCGCCTGGAATAGTCGCATGTTCCGCGCCGGACGGAGGCGGGATAATCTCCGGCTTCATGAGCTCGAGAAACGATTCCCATTCACCAGAGCTGCGATCTGGATCTTTGCGGTTCGCCCATAAAGCATAAGTCCAGAAAGTTTTCTCGTCTGATATCGGTTCCGTTTCTCCGAGTCGCTGCGATTCGTAAGGCTGAGACCCTTCAAAGGCTTCGTAAAGGTCGAAGACGCCGTCTATCAGAGGGTCCGACATGTTCCGTCGAATGTCTCCGGCGGTCGTCTTTACGATTACCTCCGATTCCTTAAGGCGGTCTCCGGCTTCGTATAGGTCTCGCATCCTCGAGGCGAGGATATCAGCACCTCGAAGGACCGACAGCGGACGCTCGACCAGCGACGCAACCGGGACTTCCGGACCATAGAACGAACCCTCCTCGCCGAAGTCAATCAAACCGGCGGACTTAAGGAGGCGGTCTCCGTATAGCTGGTAAGGGTCTTGCGTTCGCTGCTTCTCTCTTGTTCCCTTTAGAATCGCAGTCGCGGCGCGAGGGTTGTCCTTCAGAAGTCCGATCGCCTCGCGTGTCAGTCCGTATCGATTCGAGGCGGTCGCGAATACCCGTCCGAGCTGGTCGCGAATTACGTCTGGAACATCGTCGTAATCGAGGAGGCTTCGTCGCGCGGTGTCCGCGGCTTCCTCCGGCGCGTCTCCAGCGACCAGGCGCGCCTCGAATACAGAGCGGCGGAATCCGAGCTCGATCGCCTCCGCAATACGAAGGAACAGTCCGCGGTCAAGCGGGTTCGCGTACTCCGCGACATAGTCGAAGCCTTTTCCTCGCGCTTGTTTCTTTGCGTCGCGGAGGAGGTCTCCGGCCAACGAACCGACCCTCTCCGTCTCCAGGCGCGAGAGTCCAAGCGGATAGACCTCCGCGAGCCTCGCGAGGTCTCCGGAGTCGTATACAATCCCGTCGACACTCTCCAGGCTATCGCCTCGAAGGCGTCGTCCGAGTAGCTGCTTCGTTGCACTTTGCGCGAGGCGACCGGCTCCGGCGGCAGCGTTTACGCCTCCAATGGTAGCCAGCGCGACCAGCGGCATCTCTACCAGGCGTCCAAGCATGGTCGGGACATTCGGAATGATAAAACCGTACTCCATGCGCTGTCGAAAGTTCCGCGAGCCGGTCGACAGGAGAAACTCGACCAGGTCGCGCGCCATTTTTCCGACTTCGCCGCGTTGTCGGACTGGTACTTCTTCGAGGAAGCGGACGAGCTCCGTTCCTTCCTCCGCGAGCATTCTTTCCGCTCCTTCCGCGGCGCGGTCGTAAAGGCGATAGGTCGGCGTCCGTCCGATACGGTATTCCGCCGGAACTTCGACCAGGCGCGCCTCCTCCGGATTTAGCGCGGCCTGCTTAGTCAAGGTCCGGAGCTGGTCGAGTCCAGCGTCCGCAGCGTCGACAACGTCTCCAGGTCGTCCTCGAAGGCTTCGCATAGTATCGAGAATCGCGTCTCCGGCGATTGTTCCGGCGGTCGCCTCCTCGAGCGTTGTCGCGCTTGCGAGCATGTCGCGGAGCTTCTCATCTTGCGCGATGGACTTCCGGAGACCTTCTTCGAGACTGGTCCGCAGGAATGCGCGATGGAAGTCCGGCTCGAGCAGGGTTCCGCCGCGGACCGCTCCAACTTCCGCCGCGAGGCGGTCAACCATGCGAACGACTTCCACAGTCGGAAGCGGTGTCGACGCTTGACTGTCAAAAGGGCCGATCTTTTTTTGTCGCATAAGCGGAAGGACGCGACGGACGGCGTCTTCTCCATAGAGCTCTCCGAGGAGGCGACCCCATAAAGCGACGACGTCCGTCTCTCCGGCGGCTCTCCAATATCGAGAGAGCAAGTTCGACAGCGCGACGTCGACCGATCCAGTATCGCGGACCTCGCGGAACAGATCACGCGAAGCAATACGGAGCGCCTCTTGTCCGCGTCGCTTCATCCGTTGCGCCGCTCGCGCCGTTGCGGCGGTCTCCGTCCGGAGGACGCCTCCGACCGCTGCGAGCCTTCGAAATGTCGGAGTCGCAAGTAAACCAGAGCTCGACAGGTTCGCGAGGAGACTGGATTCCGCAGTCCGAAGCGCGACCTGTGCGGCTGTAAGGTCTCGAGATAGGCGGACGCTCTCTTTTATACGTGGCTCGAGTCCGACTCGAACAGCGTCCTCGACCAGCGCCGCGACGCGAGGAGAAGCCATGTCCCATTTATCCGCGTCCTCGAGCTCGCGAAGAATGCTATCGGAGAGGCGTCCTCTATTCGCGTCCGCGTATTCGCGAGGCGACCGGGTTCCAAGCTGTTCGCGCAATCGAGGATACGGAACGCCGGACTCCTTCGCGCTGCGACGAAGCGCGGAGTCGACGCGGACGCGGACGCTTCGCGGTATCTGTCCAAGACCATACCGGACGCCGTTCTCCGCAGCGTCCGCAGCGACAGCCGCAGACGCGGACCGGAGCGCCTCCGCGACGTCTTCCGACCTGGAGGACTCCGCGGCGCGCGCAAGGTCGCGAGCGACTTCGTCGGACGTCTTAAGGAATACACCTCTCCGCGCGTTCCGCGCCTGGTCGCGAGCGTCCGCAGCATAAACGCGAGGAACCGCGACGGTCTCCGAGATAAGGACATAGTCGTCCGGAATGTTTCGGTCGAGGAGTCGAGAGAAGCGCGCCTCTAATGCTGCGGCTTCCTCCGGTGTGTCTGCGATACCTCGAAGCGCTTCTCCGACGTCGCGCTTTATCGCGTCAACCGTTGCGGACGTCGGACGGACAGCGCCTTTTACGATGTCGAGGTCCGTATCGAGTCCGATTCGGTCGAGGACTCGCAGCGCGACGCGGCGGTTTATGCGAGCGTCGGAGGCTTTACCAGGCGTAACCGCTGCGACATAGTCCGCAGCGCGACCGCGGACGTCTCCAGTCGAGCGCGAAGGGTCCGCGCGTCGCTTAAAAGCGTCTGCGATAACGGCGCTCCGGCTTCGCTGTCCAGCTTCGACAGCCTTCGCTCCGGCTCCGGTCGCGTAATCTGCTCCGGCCTTCGCTGCGGCGGACGCCGCTTCCGCTGCATTTGTCGACTCAACAAAGGCGCGCGACAGCGGCGCGAGTCCTTTCGCCACTGCAATACGACCGACTCCGGCGGTCGCCTTGAGCGCGACCCCTGGTCCGGCTGGTAAAAGCAGGTCTGGAACCAGACCAGCGAAATATGCTAAATCTGGATCACCAAAGGTCGTCGCGTAGTAATCGCGGACCGCTGGTGTCGATGCGAACTCGTCTCCAATGCTGCGACCGCGAGAGACGTTCTTGACGACCCTCTCCAGGTAGCCCTCTCCAGTGACAGCTCGACCGGACGTAGGGTCGAAGTATGTCGGCTCCGCTTGTCCGCGCTCGCGCCTGGTCGCGAAGCCTGGCAGGGGAATCGTAAGCAGACCGCCGGACGTCGTTATCGGAAGGACTTCCGGAATACCGACCGACTCGCGAAGCCTGGAGACCTGATAAGCAAGGTCGTCCGGATCGACAGGCATTCCTTCCGCGTCGACTTCGTATCCGAGCGCGGAGAAGTAACCCTCTCCGGCAAGGGCGGAGATATATCCAAGCGTCGACCGGAGAGACGCTCCGAGCGGAGATTCAACAATACCGGCACCCTGTTCCGGTCGAGTGAAGACTTCTCCGAGGAGGCTTCCAGGATTCCGCTCGAGAAACGGAACCGACTCTCCAGCGTTTATGCGCCGGTCGACGTCCGCCTGTTGTCTTGCGAGCTCGCGTTCCGCGGTCCGCGCTTGTTCCTCTGACATGACCGGCTGTTGTGCGAAGGCCTCGATAAACTCCTCTCCGAGCGTAGGATCTCGACCCTCTCCAGCCGCACCGCGTCGACCAGGATCGCGGAACGTGCGGAGGACGCCTTCTTCAACAACTTCCGGAGCGTAAGGAGTCGGATAACGTCGCGCGAAGTCCTCCGGAGCCTCGCGTTCTTCCTCTGCGGCTTCCGCAGTCTCGAAGGGAATGTCCGAAGGAGTCGGAGTCCGGACGCGATACGCGACTTCGTCGGAGATAAACGACGGACGGAAGAACGGAAGGACGCCGCTATCCGTTCGTGGTTCGTCCAGTCGACCCACTTCGAGAGCCGCAGCGCGAGGACGGTTCGCCTCTGCGACCAGCTCGCGCTCTCTCTGCTCTGTTCCGATCGGAATGCTCGCGGCCTGGACGCGACCGCGCGCGGACTGTTCCGCTTCTGCGAGCTCGCGCGCTTGGACTCGAATCGCTTCCTCGACCTGTCCAGGAGGCGCGAAGGAGACCGGCTCGACCTGCATTCGCGGCGCTGGTCCTGGAGGCTCAAAGGCTCCGGAAGCCTTCAAAGTCCGATACCGCTCCGCGAGAAAGTCCGCCGCGTCCGCGTCTCCAGCGTCGCGAAGGGCTCCGATTCGGTCGAGGTATTCTCCAGGACTTGCCATGACTATTCTCCGAGGAGGCGTCGTTCGTATTGTTCGTCTGTCTCGCCTTGTCGGCGTCCGAATGAAGCCGCAGTCGGAGGCGTTCCGCGAATCTCGACCTCCGGTAACTCGAAGACCGGAGCCTCCGGAGCCGGAGCCGGAGTACGCGCGAGCGGCTGTCCTCCAGACAGGACGGACTCGATACTCTGGAACGCTCGCGAACCCTTGACCGCGCGACCAGTCCGGACTCCGTCGCGATAGACGATGTAATCTCCGGCGGCTGTCGGCTGATATTCAAACGATTGATTTGAAGGGTCCGCGCGCCTCTCCGGAGCCGGAGGAGAAGTCGGAGCGACTGTCGGAACTGGAGCGGCTGTCGGTTCGATTCGGCGCTGTCCTGTTCTCTCCAGCGGCGCGCCTGTGTAAAGGTCTTGACCGGACGCCTCGAGCGCGACCTGTCCAGATTCCTCGCGCGCTACTTGAGCGGCTTCGTCGCGCGACATGCCTCCGATTCGATTCGCGAGGAAGTCAGACTGGAAAGTCTTCTCCGTTGCTATGCGGAGGCGCTGTTCTTCTTCGCGACGCTCCGAAGCGCGAGCGACGGCGTCGTTTTCCGCGTTGTCGCGCTGGATCTTTTGTGTCTTTTCAATCTTCCGCTGTCGCTCGAGCTGCGAAGGGTCGTCCAGGCTTCGAGCGGTCTGTTCCTTAAAGGCAAGCGCGAAGGCGACCGCGTCGTCCAGTTGTTCGCCCTTCATCGTCTTACCGAGTTGCTTTCGTAGCGTGTCGATATCGTATGGTTTACCAGCGCGTTCAAGCGCGAGGAGAAGGTCTCGCGCGAGTCGCTGGTCCGCGTCGACCGCTGCGAGGGCATTCCCGGTATCAAGGACGCCGCGGACCAGGTCGTCCGCCTTGATCAGTGAATCATAATAAGGCGATTGCTGATACTGAATATATCGGCCTTCGTTGCGTTCGAAGTCGAAGCCTCGCGCCTCGAGCTCGCGCCGGTATACCTCGCGCGCCGGATCGTCATACTGTGCGCCTGGAGACGACTGTCTCCGCTGGTCGAGGTCCGCAAGTCGCTTACGGCTCGATAGGACTTCTTCTTCAAAGTCCGCGCGCTGATCGTTGCGGTACGCCTGTTTTTCTCGCGCTTCCTCGTAAATGTCACGCGCGAACGGGTCCGCGATAGCGGACGGGTCTCCGGTCGCGCGAACCAACTCGAGAGCGGCCTGATACGCTTCGTCGGCTGTCGCGAATTCGCTCGACTCTAGCGCCTCCGCGCGTCCTCGCAGATAGTCCGCGACCGCTACGTCTTCCGCTGCTTCCGCGCGCTGTTTTAAAGCCGTTGCGGTCAAGGTCCGAAGGTCTGCGATCTCACGACCAGCGAAGCCGCCGCGAATCGCCTCCGGAGAGGAGGAGACCAATACCTCCATAGCTGCGGAGACTTCGCGCTGTCGCTCTGTATCGACAGCGCCTCCAGTCCCTCCTCGATATGCTGCGGTCCGCTGCGAGACCTGTTCTCGCAACTGCGAGACCTCCGGAGCGGATAGAGCTCCGGTCGCTGCGATCTGTGCGAGGATCAAGTCTCCGCGCTCTGGAGTTGCGCCGGTTGCGAGCTGCTTCGCTACGTCTGCAACGTCCGCGCGAGAGCCTCGCGATAT
>JGI24006J15134_10000972_pt1 | contig 16516 bp, 6 predicted proteins | sample LinPmetageLP53_FD_15134 | JGI IMG/M metagenome (IMG submission 15134)
AGTGTATAGCATACGCCGTATTATCCACGTCTTCATATGGACAGCAGTTAGTACCTAGACTAACAAAAGAAAAATTTGCAGCGGTGAGAAAAGCAAAGCTAAGACTTTCAAATTTAAAATTAGAAGAATTAACTCAAATACTTAGAGGCAAATCTAAGCAAATAAAACACTAGTATATGCCAGAGATTAAAAATAGCTTCGTACAAGGTAAGATGAATAAAGACCTTGACGAGAGATTAATACAAAATGGGCAGTATAGAGACGCTCTGAACATAGAGGTGTCTACCTCTGAAGGTTCTAATGTTGGTACTGCACAAAATATATTAGGTAATTTTAGAGTTGAAGATAAGGTTGATAATTCCTTTATATGTGTTGGCACTGTTGGAGATGAAAAAACAAATAAAATATACTGGTTTATTTCAAAATATGAAATTGACGCTATTGTAGAGTACGATATTGACAACGATATTACTAGACCTGTTTTAGTAGATACTAACGCTGGTAATTTTAAAGCAGTATTAAAATTTTCTGGGAACATAATAACGGGTATAAATTTGATTAATGGTTTATTGTTTTGGACAGACAATAATAGTGACCCTAAGAAAATAAACGTTGAAGAGTGTAAAAAAGGTACTACAGTCGATGCTTTACAGCTATTAAATCACACACAGTTGTTGTTTGAAAATGGTAGTTTTAATGGAGTTACCGTAGAGTTGACCACCAAATATCCTGGAGATAATGTTTCAACGGGGTTTACCGCTACAACAAGAGCTAATTTTGGTAGATATGTTTGGTATGAAGAAAAACAATTAAAAGCAATGCTTGGCGTTGAAACTATCGCTCACGGTGATACTTTTAACGTGAGGCATTACAGAAACAATAAGTTTTTAGGTTTAGTAAATATACTTGTTGGCGTTGATAGTAACGGGTTTTTTATTAAAGATAATGTTAATTTTGATAACAATAATCAATTATTTTTAGATGTTTTTTACATAGGTGATGTTTTGTTTGGTGACAACGTTACTTTAAACATAGAAGAACGTCACATTACGGTTATAAAACCAAACCCACTAAACGCATTGTCAGTAAAAATAAACCACTCCTACAATGTTGACAGCACGAGTAATATTCCTAACTTATTCGAAACAAAATTCCCACGATTTTCTTATAGATACAAGTACAGAGATGGAGAGTATTCTGCCTTTGCTCCTTTTACAACACCTGTATTTAATCCTAAATATACTAAAGATACTAGCAATTCTGTTGATAGCAATTCGTTTATTAACAAGGATAACGCTTACGATATAAAAGAACCATACAACAAGGCTATGGTTAATTCTATTCACTCTATAGATTTAAGCGATTTTATTACCGCTAAAACCCCGGAAAATGTTATTGAAATAGATTTGCTTTACAAGCAGGAAGAATCAAGTGTCATATACTCTATAGATACTATTAGGCATTATGACGAAGATTGGCACAAAATAAGTAACCACGAGGGTCTCGGACTTGAGTTAGGTATTGGCAAATCTCCTAACGCATCAGGAAGCTATCAGGCAATAGGTGGTTATACAAAAGGAAAATACAAAGTAACAACAGAAAATATATACGCTGCTTTGCCGGAAAACCAACTATTAAGACCCTGGGATAACGTTCCTAGAAAAGCACTAGCCCAAGAAGTTACTGGTAATAGAATTGTGTATGGCAACTATGTTCAAGGTTATGATCTAATAGAAAAACCAGAGGTATCTGTTAGCTATTCTAATAGAAAAAATAATCTTAAAAGTTTCACATCTCAAGGTCTACCTTCTGTAAAGTCTCAAAGAAACTATCAGTTAGGAGTTATTTATTGTGATAAGTTTGGTAGAGAAACGCCTGTTTTAACTTCTAAAGCTGGCGCCGTAAACATTCCTTGGCAAGACGCTAGCGGTCAAAAAAACGCAAGTAGAAGTCTTCAGTTAAATTCTAGTGTTAATACTAATTTCCCTAGTTGGGTTGATTCACTAAAGTTTTTTATAAAAGAAACTTCTAATCCATATTATAATATGACTATGGATAGAGCTTGGGTTACTAAAAGTACTTATGAGTTAGATAATTCTGAGGGCCACTTATGGATGTCATTTCCATCGTCCGATAGAAACAAAGTTTCAGAAGAAGATTACATAATACTTAAAAAGAAAATTGGAGTTGGCGAAGAGCAAGTTAGCTTTGAGAACAAGTACAAAATTATAGATATAAAAAATGAAGCTCCTGACGCTATTAAGTATCAATTAATTAATATTGGTGTAAAAGGACAAGGTGGGAGTGATAATGATTTAGCAGATGGTAATACAACTACAAAGTTATTATATTCTAAAGCCAATAGAATTGACAAACAAGTTGACACCATTATACTTAATCATTCGCGGTGGATGTATCAAGGTGCTGGTGGTTATGTTGGTAAACTAGAAGAAGTACATGATTCCCATTCAACAACCAGTGATAGTAAAGGTGATCCGATTAAAAAAGACTTGTACTTATCATGGTCAAGAGAAGGCACTGATAATTCTGTTTCAAAAAAATATAAAGTTACAAGCGGTTGGGTTGGTTCGGTTGGTTATGTTTTAAAACTATCAACACCAATAACAAAGATAGACGCTGATATAGCTCATAGAACTGGAGACTCAGCAACTGATGAGGACAGATTACATACAGATTTATCTTTTCAGGTAGAACAAAGAGTAATTAAAGATTCTGAAGATTTTTCTGGTAAATTTTTTGTAAAAATATCAAAAAATCAAATAACTGATATAGTGGAGTCTGGCAGTATCGTAGACATACAAGATCAATACCAATTATTTGCCAAAGCATCAAGTATGTACTGGCAAGATGATAAAATAGATGCTTTCTCTCCGTCAATAGTTGAAGGTAATAGTGGTTATGGTTTGACAAATTGGAATGGAGTCGATAACAACCACAGTGCAGGAAACGCGGAAAGTATTCACAATATAGTGGCAACAGGTGGTAGTGCAGTAAATGTAGCTGGGCATTCAGTTGGTAATCAAGCTTTAAGACTAGTAGATTACTCCAATCATTGGGACGGTATTTTAACTGCAAAAGGCCCTAGATTTTTTATTGATGGTATGTTTATGAGAGCGGGGCAAAGCGATGCTAGTGACTATGCTAAATACTCATGTGTGACGTGGTCTGGTTGCACTAAGGGCGATAATGGCGATACGTTAGAAAACTCTGCTTGGAGTTATCCTCCTTTAAAAACTTGGATATCAGATTTTGGTGATATTTCAAATATGATTACGCCAGAATTGCTCACAATAAGTAGTACGCTTCCAGCTTTCATTCCAGCAGAATCCGTTTGGTATAAAAATAATTTAATTTCTACATCTCCGGTTTTATCAGCAAATGCTGATTTTGAAGGACTACAAGTTGATGGTTGGGTTGGACCATTGCAAAATGTTTCTAGAGACGAGGCAGATACTTTAGAAATAAATTCTGATAATCATATAAATGGTTTAGAAGGATTAGTAACAACAATAAGTAATCATGCCACTGGTCCTAGAAGATGGTTTAGTGGGATGAATGGTACTGAAACCGGCGTTGGAGTAGACACTAAAACATACTCTGACAACGAAGAAATTGGTAATCACTTTATGCATTTATCTTTTTTTGCGCCAGGTAAAGACTTACACAGTGGTGATTTTTCTAATGTTCCAACTAGTGGGCAAAGTCTATATGGACCGAGTTCATGGGCTGCAAACCTTGAAGGTATATGGGGTGGTGGAGTATTTACAGGAGAGTACACTGGCCAGTTGTATGGATCGGAAACTCCAGATGAAGACAAACACTTACATCTAGCTATGGAAGGTAATCACGATGCTAACAATAATGTTGTGATGCAAACCCCAGGGCCTGGAGTTGGCTATGGATATGATTTAAAATATAGAGAACTGCACGATAGACAATGGGACCCAACTTTTAACAAAGATGGTGATGGAAATAACGTGATACGTGATTTTATAAGAAACTTACATTCTGGTTCTAAGTTTAGATTTAATAAGGTTGGTGGTGATCTTGACGATGTAGTTTACACTATTAAAAAAGTACATATAAAAAAACTATATAACCACACTTCTTGGCGTAAACCTTACAACAAGTGGAGTATTGATGGCGCCGCCAGTAACATAGGTTACGATAGTGATCAGGATCTTGTCCACCAAAGTGTTGAGGAAGTTGGTTTAACTTGGTTAGATCAATTAGATGATGATGGTATTGGGTTAAATTCAAATTCTGAAAATGTTAATTTTGGAACAAAAATAGAGCAATTTGGAAAAGCTCACAATAGAAGGTTATGCTATATAATAGAATTAGACAGAAGCCCAACTAATAATCATGGTTCTATTGGAAATGTAATTGGTAATGGGAATAACTTAATGGATGCCACTGAATTTACAGATATAGAATTTTTAGATCCAGTTAAAGATAAATTTCTATCTGATTTAAGTAAATTTCCAGCTATATGGGAGGTTGACCCTAAAAAAAGCGATGTAAATTTAGATATATATTATGAGGCAACTGGTAGCTTGCCTGTGAAAATTAATGAGTCAACAAACGAGTTATTTGCACCTATTGGTTGTAAAGTAGAAATTTTAAACTCTAGTATTGTTGGTACTTCTATTGTAGAATCTTGGAGTAATACTATAGCTACGCTTAGTCCAGGTTTACCAAAAGGAGATGGTGGTGGAAACGAAATAAACTACGCTGGTATGTCATTTAAGTTTATTAGAGAAGACGGTAGTTACACCATAGCTGAAGCTGGACAACAAAATTTAGACGGTGTAGATACAGGCTTAAAAAATACATTTAATTTTAGAGAAGACATAGGTGATGTTATAACATCGGGTCTAAATTGGTACAATTGTTTTTCTTTTGGTAATGGAATTGAATCAAACAGAATTAAGGATGATTTTAATGAAACTTTTATTACCAATGGAGTTAAAGCATCAACAACAACATTGGAGCCTTACAAAGAAGAAAGAAGAAAAACTGGATTAATATATTCTGGTATATATAATTCAAATTCTGGAATAAATAATTTGAATCAGTTTATAATGGCTGAAAAAATTACCAAAGATTTAAACCCTACCTATGGTAGTATTCAAAAACTATTTCAAAGAAGAATTAGTTTGATTGCTTTTTGTGAAGACAAAGTTGTACAAATTACATCAAACAAAGATGCCATATACAATGCTGACGGAAATCCACAGTTAATATCAACCAACAATGTACTAGGCGACGCAAATCCATTTGAGGGCAACTTTGGAATATCTAAAAATCCTGAATCATTTGCATCTGAATCTTACAGGGCATATTTTACCGATAAGCAAAGAGGTTCTGTTATTAGACTTTCAAAGGATGGTTTAACACCTATATCAAAAGCTGGTATGAGCAATTGGTTTAAAGATAATTTAAGTCAATATAACACGCTTTTAGGTACTTATGATAGTGACAAACAGGATTATAACATAACACTTACTAACAACACTAATTTTAATGAAAACTTACTTTTAGACTCTAGATTAGAAGCTGGAACAGCTTATAATGAAATAGAAATAGGTACTCAAAATACTATTGTTAATCCAGGTGTATTTAGTGGTAACAGTCAACGGTACTTACATGATAATGATGATTACGATATTCTTAACTATTCTCAAGTTACCAACCCTTTTAATTGGTCTAGTTTTGCACAGAGCGATTATAATTTAACAGGAAACTTACAAATAACACACCATAAAAAAATAGACTACGAAGACCTACTTGACCGCGTACAAGCAGAAGCTCAAATCGGAACCGCGTCGAATCCAACAGGGACCTATACTGCTACTGTTACCCTAGGTGATGGTACTGAATTTTCTTACACGGGCTCAACAGAAGTAGAGGCCTTGGCTAATGCCGNAGCGGCTTATCCANATGCAACTTTTACAGTAAGTAGTTTTGTTGCCGCTCAATATGCTGGAACTTCAGTGTTACTTGACGGTGGCTGGTGGTATGACCCTGGTAGCAACGGTGGGTTTATGAGTGTTGGTGGTGATATATTTGGAGGTAGTGCGGTAACTAATTCTGATGGGCAGGTAAATAGTAGTATAAAACGAGTTATTTTAGATACTGAAATAACTGAAAGTAACAACATATCGTGGGATGATTCTAGCGGTGTTAGTGGTAATCCTTCTGTAGACAATGAGATACAGTATTATGCTAATAATTATGATGTACCTTCAAAATGTATAACTAGAAATGACGGTACTCACGATGGAACAGATGGTGCTATTGTTTTTGATAGGGTGGATCCTGGCGCTAGTAGTCAGTTAAATACTTACGTTAAATTTCAAAATATTGGATCTGGTGGAAATCCAGCTGCTCAAGGAATAAATACAAATTTTGTGCAAAATGGAGGTACCGTTGCTAGTGGCAATATAGAACACGACTCTTTCTTTAACGGTGATGAGTTGCATATTCAATTTGAAATAATGTGCTTCCCAACTTTTGATGGAAATAATGCCAGCGAAAGAAGACGTGGTTATAATTATATTACTCCAACGTTAGAACTGTGGGATGGTGATAATTTTCTTTTAGGCTCTAATTATTTTTGCTCACCATCATCAGGAACCACTTCGGATTACGAAAATATAAACACATCACAAACCGATATGGGTGGTGAATTTGAAAACGTAGAAACAACTGTTGATGAGTTTTTTGGTAGTAGTGATGCTCCGTCGATGCCTGTAAAATCTTACGAGGATAGTTATAGACACATAGTTAACTCCAGCGTAGGTAGTACTACTTCATTTCAGCACTATGCGTGTATTAAAGGCACTCCTTCCACGTCCGGTAAGGTTGTTTTTCCAACCACATATGGAAATAGCAATTCAAGTAATTTTAATGTGCTACCAAAACCAGGTAGCTACTCTGTTAATTTTCATAATGTTAATGTGGCGTACGGTTGGCGAGACCATACGCCTCTTGGCTCTTGGTATCCTGGCAATAATTATGAGAATGATCCAGTCAAACTTAGACTTGGGGCAACTTTTAAATTTAGAGATCATAATCAGCAAAATGCAGATGGTTCTCCAATTAACGCAGGTGATGATATTTCTGCGGTTAAAGTTGTAAATGATCTTAGAATACGTATAGGAAATATTAGAGGCGCCTCTACAAATAGTATGTACAATGCGTACACGGCTGATGGTGGCAATAGTTATCCTTTAAAAAGGCCTCTTTGGGAGTTGCACAAATTGTTTTGTAAAAAAGGATTTGGTATAACACATCCTAGTGAAGATGAAGAAACTGATACTGCCACAACCTCAAGTGCCGCTCAAACTTACCCAGGTTACACGCCAGCGGTTGTTGGTGTAGATGCAGTTCCACCTTACGACGTGCCAGCTTGGACAGAGATCACGCATAGCGGTAACTATGGCTTTTCTGGTACCAATGCTTGGGGTCTTTCAAACGATAATGATTCAAATATCAATAGCGAACAACAAGATATTTTAGTATTTGGAGGTAATCATAGCTCCGTGTCTCAAACTTCAGAAAACATTACATACGTTGTACCAAGTGATTGGTATGCGTTAAGCAATATTTCTAACGCAACTGTTGATCAAGAAAACAAAACTTTATACAATAGTACTCTTACCACCGCAAACGACGCATTAGTGTCAAGTCCTTGGGACAGTAACTTTTCACACAGTAATTCATCTTTTAATTTATTTGGAGATGTTTTTGATAGAAATATTAACAATACTTACAACCACAATGCACCTGGGGCATACAAAGAGTATAACAACAACTACATGCAGATTGTTTGTGTTAATAATACAGCCAGCGCTTTTATAGACGTAGATTTAACTGACGCATGGGTTGATGGTGAGTGGTACTTGGTTGACGTTGAATGGGATGAAAACTATGGTGCTGGCGCTACCGCTGGTCAATCACCAACATCACCTCCTGCGCCTGATGGTGCTTTATTTATAAACAATGTGATTACTAGCGTAGATTACAATCAATTAGGAATAGTAGATCTTGATGGTGTTGGTACATTCCGCGGTGGAATTGGTAATCCAAAACTACAGCTACAAAAAGTTCTAAGAACTGAATACGGAAACCCTCAAGATGTTTTAAGAGGTATATTTAAAGTTGACGCAAATCATAGTAACTTTAACGCTAGTCAGTTCAAGATGCAATTATACGGTTGTTCTTTGGGTATGAGAATAAAAAAAATAATTGTTAAAAAACTATCAAACTCTACAATTTGGACCAACTGGTTAAACACCAACGGAATTCCAACAGATTGGATACCTACATCGCCTGTTGCAACTCAACCAGTTCACTCGTTTGATACACAGTATATATACTATAGTTCCCCTGCGTTATGTTTTGAATTTCCAGACGGTACTAGTGAATATTCTTGGGAGCAAGACTTTAATGTAACTGGCGCTGCAACACCTACTGAGTCAAGTTTAGAGTGGGAGTTAAAGTTTAGAGTTGACGATCTTCCTAATGGTACTTTGGTAAATGGTTCTTTAGACGGTTTTGTTACTGGTTTAGATGATAGTGGTGTTAATCAAGGGGTTTATTATTCTGGAATAACAGAAAAAGGTAATTATTCTGTTGTTTTTAATTTTGATGGAACTACTGNNCCGGTATTTACTAGAACAGACATTGGATCAACAGNTGTAGATGGAAGTTTTTCAGGGGCTGCGGTTGTTTATGACCAAAGTAATTCGTATTGGCCTTTNGCAAGTAGTAGTGAAAAAATAAAGTTTTTTCCTTCTAATAGTCAAGCANCAACAACCGCACAGTCATACGCTATAACTGATATAGTACTTACAGATAAAATACCTGTATTTCAAGGTGGCTCTGCTGGTAGTTGGGTTTTTAATGGTTTTAATACTTCTACAAACAACTATGTTTATTGGAATTTGGATTCCAGTAATGGTAGGTTNGTTTTTGAAGATTGCGTTCCTTTTGATGCAAATGAGCCTGAACTTAGATTTATATCTATAAGCCAGCAAATAGACAAGACAATAAATAGATTTGAAAAATATGAAATAAGCTTTGACAATGGAATACACCCAAGCTCTACGGCTACTCTATCTATGTATTACTACAACTCTGATGGTTGGGGCTTTAAAATATCAAATATAGATAGTTCTAGCACAGGGAATAATACTATAACTATAGGCGAGGTTGATAATAGCGGCGCGATTATTCCTGGTGCAAAATGGAACTCTATAAACCAAGAAAATAATACCTATAATGCTGATCTTAAAAATTCTTTTGTTATACAAGTTTCAGGGCAAGGTAGCGAGGTTATAAATGGCTACATAGATAATATATCAATGTTAAGAGTTATTGATATTAGCGACATTGAAAATACGACAGTTTCATTTAGCGAAAACGTAAAAGGTTGGACTAGTTTTAAAAGTTTTATACCTGAAAATGGCATTAGTGTATCTAAAAAATACTTTACGTTTAACGAAGGTGGTTTATACCAGCACTACTTACCAACGTTTGGTGGTGAAAAAGATTATATTGACACTAACACAGGTAAACCTATAAAGTACACCGTAGAAGAAGCTGATAATTTTAATCAATTTTACAACATAGACTATAACTCTACTTTAAAGGTAGTTTTAAATCAAAATCCATCTATTGTAAAAACGTTCAATACTATAAACTATGAGGGTAGTCAAGCCCTTGTTGTTAAACCTGTAGACGCTTATGTTGGTGGTTCTTTATTTAGACAAGCTAACAAATTGATAACAATAGATAATGCTGCGGCTTGGGTTAACGCTGGCGATATCTTAGGGTGGGAATGCGTTAGTGTGCAAACTGATTTAGATAACGGAACGGTAAAAGAGTTTATAAATAAAGAGGGTAAATGGTTTAACTATATAAAAGGAGCAAATCCAAACGCACCTACAATAGATACTAGCTTGTTTAGCGTGCAAGGAGTTGGTATTGTTCAAAATGTAACAATCCAAATTCCCTAAAACATAAAATATGATAATAAATAACTTTAACATAGACACAAGTACTCTTCCGCAAGAGGAAACCACTAGAGCTGTCACTGTCAACGGTGGTATTGGCGCTGAGTTTATGATTTTAGCAATTCAAAATCCTAGTAGTTCTTCTGCTCAAACTTTATATTATAATTTTTCTACTGGTTTATTTGCTGCTGGCCATAACAACCTTAACAACAACTTAATAGTTACTTTAAAATCAAATGTTCACATTAATACAATTACATTTCCATCTGGCGCTGGTGATTTTATTGTAACTTTAACCGCGTTAAACAACACTATTTTACAAAACAACAAAGGTGGGGTTGCGAGCAGGGCTATAACAAAACTTACTAACAACTCTACTGTTACATTTACCCCCGCTTCGGTTTCATCAGCAAACTACACAACACCTCCAACAACAACACGTACAGCTGCTTTAGGTTCAACTAGTGCCTTTGATTTTAATTGGAATATAACAAACGTTTCAACCGACGCAAAAGGATTTGGTTTAAGATTAAAAGAAGATTCTTTAAACATTGATGATAGCTATTGGTATTGCAACGCAACAAAAACTATAAACAATTTAGATCACAATATAAAGAATGGGTTAAACAAAGAAGCAACTAGCACTAGCACAACCTTTACTTTATCTGATAGTAGTGATTTAAGTCTTGTAAGAAATGGTGATTTTGTATATGGCGCTGGAGTAACAGTTGGAACAGTTGTTTCTTCTGACGTTGGTGAAAATATTACTTTGTCTGCAGAAATGAGTATTGCTGAGGGCGCAACTTTAGAATTTGTAACACCTAGTTTTAAATTTTTTGTTGACGATGCTACTGGAATAACTACTGGAATGGAAATAAGCTCTGTCAGTGGAACCTTTGCGCATCTTGTTGGAACTCCCGTTGTTGTTGGTGTAGATAAAATTAATAATAATATAAAACTAAGTACACTACAAGCGTTTGCCGATAATACAACATTGACATTAAAGGCATCAGGAATAAAAAATATTAAAAGAGCTACAGGTTTGGATTTTACTGTAAACAAACACCCAATTATAACTCCTACTGTACTCACTAAAACCGTTAGAGCCGATGGTAGTGTTGGTGACGAAGCTACTGATGGATCTAACGTAAAAATTGCTTTAAACGGCACTTATGGTGTTGCTGGTGGCAACCACGTTACGTTCAATGGTGTTGGTGTTGATAATGAGACAGCTACAACTGTTTCGGCTATAACAACACCATCGTCAACAGCAGGCCTCATAACAGTGTCTAGAGCTCAATCCTTAGAAGCTGGAAGTGTTATTACTTTTAAAGGATGTAACCAAACCTTAAATGTATCTGGGGTTATAAATATATTAAATCATCCTGTAGTAAATGAAACAATTTACTTGGATTTAGATAAGTTTATAACAGTTGGAACCGCTTAATTAAAATAAAAATATGGCAACAATACTAATAAATCTTTCGTATTCTAATGGTGCAGATATTGTATTAGACTTAATAGGACATGATATACAAATAGGGGATAGAGCCTACACGGCTGATCTAGCTTCAACAGATGGCGTTTTAACTAGCGAGCCAGAGCTTATAGGGAAAATTATAGACATTACATCAAAAGGAGTTCGAGTTCAAACTATTGGTTCTATAATGCCGGTAGCTGGTCAGTTTTTTTTATTTTCTAAAAATATACAAGTAGAAGAATCTAGCTTAAAAGGTTATTTTGCTAATGTTGAGTTTAAAAATGAATCTAAAAAATTAGCAGAACTATTTGCTATTAGCTCAGAAGTATCGCCTAGTAGTAAATAAACGGCAATAAGTGTAACTATATAATTACACTTAAATTAAATTAAATGAAGGATAATATAAACTTTAGATCTTTTCAAGAAGGGGATTATGAAACGTGTTGCGAATGGTGGAAATGGTGGTGGGAACGCACTGGATTAAATCCAGTTCAAAGAGCCTTACTACCTAGTGATGATAAATGTTTTATTATAGAAAAAAACGGAGAACCAGTAGCGGCTTATTTTTTGTTAGTGTTTGAGTTTAAAGTAGTGGCTTTTACTACATATTTAGTAACAAATCCAAAATATAAACAAAAAGATAGAAGAGAGTTAATAAAGCGTTTAGTATTAAGCGTTGAAAAAGAAGCAGAAAAAATAGGTGTTATGCAACTGTTTACTATCTGCATGAATAATCACATGACAAATATACACGAAAGTTTAGACTGGATATTGATACCTGTGCAGAACGAGGGTTTTAAATATCTAACAAATAACTTTATAAAAAATAAAAAATAATGGGAGATTTTTTTGGCAAAAAAAGTAAAGGCAAGCAAACCGCAGCTATGAACGAAATGAACGAAATGATTCAAGGTCAAGTTGAAGCGTTTGGAGAAGAAAGAGGCGTAGCTATAGATAGAGCTGCTAAAACTAGACAGCAATATGAGGATTTTAATTTTAACAATCCTTTTGGTGGAGCTAAAAATGTTTATGCTGGAGCACAAAATGCTTACGCTGGTTTAGAAAATCAATTTGGTGGGATGCAAAACATGTATGAAGGCATGGAAAATCGTTTTGAAGACATGACGGTTGATATGCGGGCTGCTGATTTCCAAACCCAACAAGGTCAACAGCAAAGAGCAAATATAATGCAAAGTTTAAAGGGTTCAGCTGGAAGTAGCGGTGTGGCTGGATTAGCACAATCTTTAGCAAATGCCGGATCAATGCAATCGCAGCAAATCTCTGCTGGTATTAGTCAGCAAGAAAGACAAAATCAAATGCTAGCAGCTCAAGAAGGTTCTAGAATAGATATGACACAAAGAGGTGCTGGTATGCAATTACAACAAGCGGAAAGAGCTGGTGCCGCTCAACTACAAAGTCAACAGGCGGCTGGCGCTATGGCCACTCAACAAATGCAAATGGGCGGAGCAGCTCAACAACAAGGAATGATATTAGAAGGTGCGGCTGCACAACAAGCTGCTCAAGCAGGACAACAAGCAACACTGCTAGGTATGGATTATGGCGCTATGGCTGGTGCAAACGCGGCTTACCAAGGTTCTTTAGCAAATCAAATGTCTGCGATGGGTATGAAGGCAGATATGTATGGAGCTCAATCGCAAAACAGCATGTTTAATACGCTAGCTGACACAGCGGGTGATATATTTAGCTATGACCTTTCTGACAGAAGACTAAAGAAGAATATAAATAAAATTAGTAAATCACCTAGTGGATTAAATATATATAGTTTTGAATATAAAGATTCAAAATATGGAGAAGGAGTATTCCAAGGCGTAATGTCTGATGAAATACCACAAGAAGCGGTTATTAACAATGGTAAATATGATATGGTTAACTACAATATGTTAGACGTAGAATTTAAACAAATATAAATATGGCAATAAATTTAAACCCAGGAGCAGATGCAACTTTAGTAAGCGTAGCTTATAGAGCCGCTATGGCTAACACGCCTGCAGATTATAGTGATACGCTGGAGCGCGCTGCTGATAGCTATACAAAAACAATGGAGGCTTCTAGCGAGATGTGGGGCAAGGTTGCTAAAGTTGGTGCAAAGCTTGGTGGGGAAATGGTGGCAAATGCAAACGAAAGAGCCGCTATGGCCGCTAAAGCTAATGCTTTAAACCCTGAAGATGCAGAGTTTTTAATAAGCGAAATATATGGAAACAAAGACGCTCAAAAAGATTTAGGTTTCTTGCCTGGAGTTTTGGGTAGTAGAGAAACTAAAATGGAGTTGGCTAAATTAAAAATGGATCAACAAGAGCTTTTTGCTGATATTGATTTAGCAGCTGCAAGTATTAAAGCTGGTACGGATGCCGTTGCCTCTGGGGCGTTTGATATTAAACTAGCTATGGGCGAGGGTGAAATGGTAAATGCTATTATTAAAAGCGGTTTAAAAAATAGAGTTACAGAGAATAAAAATATAGCTAAGCTTGGTCGTAATGAAAATGGTGATTTAATGTACACGCTGTATAATACTGAAAACAATCCTGATGGAGAGGTTTTAATGGGTGCTGATGGTGAACCGCAAACAATGACTATCAAAGAGTTTAACAAAAGCATAGCTACTAATGTAGATGATAAAGGCGCGATGGCGTTGGGATTTGAAAAGTACAACACCCAAGTGGCGGATCGTGGGCTTAAAAGTAGAACTGGTGTTTATGACGAGCAAATGAGAGCGATGGATTCTAATTGGTTAGACACTCAATTAGGAGATAAACCTGTTAATTTAAAAAGAGCTATGCACATGAAGTTTGGATATATGGATACTTCTTTTTTCGATGACTTAACTAAAAACCAAAACGTATATTCAGCTGATTTATATAAAACCTTACTTGAGGTGACAGGTGATGGTAACGCACTAACAGGGGTTATTACTGATGGCATGAAAGATACAGATGGTGAAGAGGGAATAAGCGCTCAAGAAGCTATGGACTCAGAGAACTATCAAGTTTTAACAGCAAACTTATTAGGTATGAAAGATCCAGAAGTTACTAAAGCGTATTTTAAAGATTACGTTTTAAAAGAGTTTGAAGGGGCTAATAACTATGGGCATGGCAATAAAGCTCCTAAGCCTGGGAGTGGAACTGGAACAGATGGTTTTACGTTGCTTAGAACTGGAAAATCAAGTAATATTGGGGCTGATGGAGGTAATGGCTATGTTCCAAACTCCGCTTTAAATACTATTGGTAAAAGCGTTAATGATAGAGCCGACATAGACTTAGGTGTAGATAAGTTTATTTGGGATTTAAAAGATGAAGTTTACACACTTGACGGGGTTGCGGTTCCAAACAAACTTAGTTTATTTTCTTCAATATATGGTAAAGGTTTTGATCCAGCAAATATAATAAGCATGTATAATGGCATTGAAGACTGGGCGGTAGATACTAGACAAGAAGAAACTTTTGACGAGGGTACAAATTTAGATGTTAATTTTGTTAACAAAAAAGATCAGAATGTAGCAGCGGATTTAAATGATATAATACCTCCTCCAGGCGATACTAGAAATCCAAACGCATATATTTTCAAACCTTTAGCCGCTTTTGAAAACATGACAGGTATATACAAAGAAGGTGGTGGAATAGAAATATTTCCACAGGTTTATCCAGAAGGACACCCAAAAGCAGGTCAAAAACATCCAAAAGCAGGCAAGAAAGCTTGGTTTAGAACAAAGGGCAAAACAACAAAATCTAATACTGATAATTTAGCTGAAATGATAGATTTATTACAAACATTTGGTATTTATGACTCTATAGGAAAACAATTACCATAAACATGAATATATACAACTACGCTGGACAAGATTTTACTGAAGATCAAATTGAAAAAAGAGCTACATCTAAAGGATTGTCTTTACAAGAATATTTAAATAAAAATCCCGAAATAACGCTTATGTCGGGAAAAGAACAAGGCTTGACGGGAGACCCGACGATGAGCCAAAACAATATGGGATCACAATTGGCCGATGGTTCATTGGAGCAACCTTTACCGGAAGATGATACTAGCGTTGGAGGTTGGTTTAAAGATATGTATACCGCTATAAAAGGTGGTGCGGCTGCTGGTGGTAGTGTAGGTGAGGCTTTTGACGTCTATAGACAAGGACGTAATATATCAGAAGAAGACCTACAAGGTTTTATTGAGGCTGCTAAGGCTATGGAAAATAATCCTGAAACTAATGAAGCAGCGTCTTGGAGACAAGATACAGAAAAACACGGTGGTGGTGCTCTAGGTGGTTTTATGTCGTTATTAGAAAACCCTGGTTATTTTCCACAGTTTATAGCATCTTCAATGTCTACAATGGCTTCTTCTCTTTTTGATTCAGAAGAAGTTGCCGCGGCTACAGGGGTTGGTGCTGCTGGTGGTGCAGTTGTAGGATCTAAAATTGGTGGTTTGGCTGGAACAGTAGGCGGTCCAATTGGTAATTTTTTAGGTTACATTGGTGGTGCTGGAGCAGGAGCAATGGGAGGTGGTATGGCTGGTTTGGTAGGCGCCATGGAAACTGGTTTAACTTTAACAGATTTATTAAGAGACGAACTAGGCGAAAAAGATTTTAATGAAAAAAACGTAAGAGCTTTGTTAAATGATAAAGATGTTATGGATAGAGTTAAATCCAAGTCTTTAGCTAGAGGTGCTACTATAGGTATGGTAGAAGGTTTAACTTTTGGTTTGTCTAGAGGTGTTGGTGGTAAAATGCTTGGAGCGGCAATGGCCAAAGGTACGGTTGGTTTATCAAAAGCAGGTTTAAAAACAGGTGCAAAAATAGCAGGCGCAACAACAGCTATAGAAATGACGGGTGGTGCTGGTGGTGAGACTTTAGGTATGCTGGCGGCAGGTCAAGAGCTTAAAGGTGAAGAAATATTTTTAGAGGCAATAGGTGAGGCTAAAGGTGCTGTTAACACATCCGATTTTGTTAAAGCTGCTATTACTAAAAGCTCTTATA
>JGI24006J15134_10000973_pt1 | contig 16505 bp, 18 predicted proteins | sample LinPmetageLP53_FD_15134 | JGI IMG/M metagenome (IMG submission 15134)
GAACTCAAGCCTGGTTACGCGAAGAAAACAAGGGCAAATCAAACTACACCGACTGGCAAATACGGTCCGAAAGATGTGCTTGGTCGAAATCTTGCCCGGCTTCGAGAAAGTGCAGAGCAGAATCCAGTTGTCCGTGTTGCTGCAGCACAAATGAAAGTAGACAGGCAAATTGAGATTCAACAACAAAAGCTTGCAGAGCTCGAGCGTTCCCCAGGTACTTACTCGCGGGGCAAGGGCGAATTTGATGAGACTGCTCGTGACCGAAAAAATCAAGACGCTGCATTGAAGGATGAAGATCTAGGTCGTCGTGAAGGCCGAGGCGGTTCAGGTGGACGAGGCTATGTGGAAAACAGCACAGGAAGCCAGCGTGTTGGGCAAGGTGAAAAGCGTAAGATTCAAAACAGAATTGCACAGCTTCTAGCCAACAAAGAAGCATTGAAGATCATTGAAGAAGTTCAAGCCGGAGACTTTTCTCGTGCCGGTAATGTTGAATCTCTTGATGAGGTCATGAGACAAATAGATCTTGACGAAAGCCAAGACCTTCCATTTGGTGATGACGATCTTCAGAAGCCTCGAAGCCGAGGTGGGGGGGCAATGTCAAGAACAGGCATGCACCCTGTACTTTCTCCGGGCTCATTGTCTGATCCTGCTCGTGCCGCTAGCGAATACGTTTTTGCAGACGAACGGCTCGACCCACGTGGGGGGGAGACTCCTCTTAACCGACAGTTTGCGTCACAACGAGAGGAAGCTGCTCGAGCTGCACCTGCACCTGAACGAATCCTTGGAGCCGGCAATCCTCGTGGCACGGTCAATCCTATTGAAATGCTTGATTCTCAAGGACGGCAACTGCTTGCAGGCACAGGCAAGGCAGATCAAGAAGCCATTCGTTTGACTCGGATGCTTAAGGAACTTGAGGAAGGCCGGACCGATAGACAAGATTCAAGGAGACTAGGTGGAGCGATTGCTTCTGGAGCTAATAGGGCGGCAGGAGCCCGAAGCGAACAGAACATGGTCAAGGAATTGTTCCGGATGCTGAGTGGTTCAGTCGCTGATACTGGGGTAGACAAGGATGAAGCTTTGAAGATCTTGTCTCGTATCATTCGCGGAACTCGTATGTTTGGCTAAAGGACATTTAATGCCTCCGGAAACCCCTATCACCAAGCACCAGATTCCACCAGACAAGGTCCTTTCGTTCTTCGAAGTGGACCAGGCAAGTAAGGCTCTCAAGGATGTGGACTTTAGTATCCACGAAGAGGTCCGTACTCTGGTACAGTTATTCAGAGATACAGATGCGTCCATTGCCTTGAGAGCACATGGTCAGCTTCGAAAAGTACTAAAGGAGGTAGCCGATGCCTCGGGACTCATCGAAAAGCAAGAAGTCACAGCAGTCAGTCAGGAGTCAGGAAACAGTGTCAGACTCACCCGCACAGCTTCACGGGTCTCAGCTGCTTTACCCGAAAGCAAGCTTAGTAAAATCTACGACGGTAAGCCCACCTTCGCAGCCGCTTATCTCCCGTCAAATGTCGACGGAGATGGAGGAGATGGTGAGGACCGCACGGCAAATGGGTCCGATGGGCCTGGCGAGATCCGCCGGACAGATCCTGTATGACCTTGCTATCAAGGATGTAGACAAGGTTCTTGGGTCAAGAGAGAGATTTGCTGCCCGGCTGTACACGTATCTCATTGAAAAAGACGAGCCAACTGAGAACTTCTTTCGGCTCTACGACACTATCGCCCCCCACTCCATGGTTAAGCATCACGCAATTACGTTCGTTGCTTGTTTGTCTAGGTTTGCAACTGTGGAAATGATCGGCAAAGGAATGCTGATTGAGGATAAAACGAGTACCGACGAAGGCTGAGGGTAACCCGCTTTTCCCGCTTCCTTCTGACTATGAAACTCTAACTGTAGATGGCCAACGCCAAGCAAGAGTTAACGCTTGCAGGCAGTGGCTTGTCCCTACCAAAGATCCAAACGACAAGGCACTTCGATTTGTGTCTTCAGTTCTCTTCTTTGACCACTGGTACCTGTTCCCAGACGAAGAAGACGATTTTAATCCAATGTTCTACGACGAAGATCCTGTCCCTATTCCGGACGGGCATCTTGGTATCTACAAGGAGTGGGCAAACTCTCGGGCATCAATCACGATTGCACCACGCGGCTTTGCTAAGAGCAATTGCATTCGTAAGGCAATGCTTCTTCAAATGTTGACTCGTCCTGGCTACTCATTCATCTACGCAACATCAACGAATGACAATGCCAAACAGACGGGTCAGATGCTCAAGACCCAGTTCACTGAGAACGCTCGCATCCATGAAGACTGGATGCCTGAGTTCCCAGACAACAGGATCATTCCCAAACGAGGTGAAGCCTCATTCGGCATCGAGATGATGTACCTGAAGAACGGTTCATGGTTTCGTGCGATTTCAGCTGAGAGTAGGCAGCGTGGTGGCCGTCCTCGTTGCTACGTCTTGGACGACCCTGAATACGATCCCCGTGCATCTACATCGATGTCGGTGCTTAGGAACTACATGGATAACCTCCTCTTCAAGGTGGTCATGCCCATGGTTACTCGGCCCAACACCAGCATTAGGTGGCTGGCAACCTTTGTTTCTCGCCGCCACTATGCCTGGTACGCCATGGACACCGTTGAGGGATCCAAGGGCATTAGGGCAAAGGATCCTCGATTCGATCACTGGAACCGCATGGTGATCAAGGCGGCATATCGAGATGAGCAAGACAAGCTGATTTCATGTTGGCCTGAGATGTGGCCCGTCGACAGAGCAATCAAGAAGACTGATCCTCGTCTCAAGGAACGGATTTCACTGGAAGAGATCCGCGAGATGATTGGGTCAGCCAACTTCGCATCTGAGTACATGGCTGATCCGGGCAGCAGTGACGATGTGTTCTTCCCCGAGCTAGACCAGTCACTGAGCTGGAGTTACAGCCAGGTCGATGAATACCTCGGCGAAGCTCCCTATGCCAGCATGACGATGTTGAACTGGGTCGGAGTGGGGGGGAAGGAAGTCAGTAAGCCATTGGCTGCTTTCTTGGAAGAGTCGTGGTTGTTCATGACCATTGACACAAGTTGGACAGCCACACGGGACTCAGACTTCAAGGTCTGCACGGTCATGGCGGCCACACCAGAGAACGAGCTGTTCGTCCTTGATATCTGGGGAGGCCAATGTGACGAGAACACTCTGATCAAGGAAGTGTTCAAGATGGCAAGTAAGTGGCGAGTCCCCTCAATCCGCCCAGAAGTAGTCAAGCAGTCGATTGCTCTGTACCACAACCTTGATTCGATTGTGAAGCAACGGGCCATGGACATGGTCAACGTCGACTATCTGCCCAAGGTGGTTCCTTTGAAGGTAGGCATGGTCGCCAAGGAAGCTCGTATCGCTGCTCTTCAATTCCGGTTTGAGAACGGTCTCATCAAGTTCCCGTTGGAACGTCGTATGGATCGTCACTGGAAGGATCTGTTTGACCAGGTCGAGCAGTTCAATCCCGAAGTGAAGGACGGTGGCCTAGCGAAGGACGACCATATCGACACTGTTTCAATGAGTGGTGCAATCCTGAAAGGCAGGATCAATCGTCAGATCGAAGACATTGAGGATGACCGGACCCCTGAAGAGCACATCATTGACGGTAACTACAACGATGAAAACGGCATTCCTTGGGCTTACCGGCTGAATAAGTTGGACCCTGAACTATTAAATGAGATTGGAGAGATCGATGCAGAATTCGATGGAGAACGAGGTTCCTCTTCCTCACGAGTCTGATCCTCATCAGCAGGTCACGATTCCTTATTTCTTGTACGAAGCAATGGCTCGAGCGTATTACGGTCAGCCTCGAAACTCTGACCAAGTTGTTGAGCCAGTCAAAACTCCTGAGCCACAAGTACCAGGAAATTTGAACCTTTCGAACATTCATTTCAATCCTTCAGATGTACCACCCACTTGGCGACCAGGTGGGGTTGCTGCACGGAAACTGAAGCATGGCTCATCAGACATTCAAGCTCCCGAAGAAGAAGCGTGATATTTGCAGAATGATCGGGGATCACGTTGATCGGGAGACTGCTCGTCTCTCTTATCGACGTATTACCTGGCTTCTTGTTTATTACTACCTGAATGGGATGCGTCGGTTTGACGTATTCGATCCAGCATCAGGTCGTTTGTCCCCCCACTACCTCGATGAGGACGGCAACCTGGAGTTCCAGAGCCAGGAGATGCTTTCGGCAATTGACCGTGCGTCTTCTCGTCTGGCGTCCATGGATCTCAGGCCGAAGGTATTGAGGACTGGAACAAGTCTGCCCATGATCAGGCAGCGTTCCATTGCTCAGCTGCTGGCTGATTCCTTGGTGGCTCCTGACCAGATCGCTGAGATCAGCCAGAAGTTCGCCCATACGTTGGTGGCTCTTGGTTCCGCCGGCATTCAAGGGCACATCTCAGACCATCCAACAATCGGCTTGGTTGCAGACCTTGAGGTGATCCATCCCAAGGAACTGTTCCCATTCCCATCGATTGCTCAGGATTACACCAAGCAATCAGGNATGGTACGTCAGCGATTGGTGCCTCTCGAGACACTCGTCGAGAAGTTTGGACCTCGAATCAAGAGCAATCTTGAGGACCTTGAGTACTACGAGATCCAGACTGGTGAGGTGATGGAAGAGTCGGACATCGATGGTGACTTCGGTCGATCAACGAATGCCTTCTCGGGTGACGCATATCACGGTGATCACCCTGAAACAGATATGGCTGTTGTTCGTGTCCGTGAACTTTGGATGGACGGACCAAAGGGCACCTGTTCTCGATACATCATCTGCTCTGGTGATTACATGATCGAGGACCAGGACCTGTCGAACACCCAGACGTACTGTCCAATCGGTTTCTGTAGATTCATGGACACGGGTACGTTCCATGGTGCAGGTCTTTTTGATCTCTTGTTCAGCATCAATCGCGAGATGGAGAAGATGCTGAAGGCGTTGTTCAACAACATCCGTGACATTGATAAGTACGGTGTTGTGGTAATGCCTCAGGGCTCGTTCAATGAGCGGTCTGTGCTTCGTGATGTGGGCAAGGGTCTACGGATGATCTCGTATCAGCCTGATCCTTTGAACGAGAAGTTCAGTCCGTTTGTGATCTCCCCCCACAATGCGGGTGACATCCCAGGCAAGACTGCTCAGTTCGCCAAGCAGTTGATGCAGTCGATCAACCCTGTGCAAGACCTCATTGCTGAGAAGGGCCGCGTCGACTCGGCAACAGGTCTTCAGTTCTTGGATGAGCAGATCAATCGGGCGATGACTAATCCAACCATGGGCGTGTCCCAGGCATTTGGAAAGGTCTATCGGTCGATTGTGTCCAATGCTTCTCGAGAGCTGATGATGTCGCCTAAGCCTCTACCCGTTACCAGCTTGGATCTGGATCTTGCTGGTGCGGTTATTGACTTTGACCGCAGCGAGGTGTCGTTCGAAAACAACCCCATNCCAAACGTCTCAAGCCTGACCTTTTCTGTGAAGCAGATCAATCCTCGTTCTGAGGTTGCTCGTAAGCAGGAAGCGATGCAGATGTTCCAGGCTGGTCTCATGGATCCTGACGCATTGAAGTTGTTCGCTCTCAAGGAGGGCCTCGACTTCGCAATGTACATGGATGAGAACCAATCAGCGTATGAGCTGGTGGTCCAGAACATCCTGACGCTGTACGGGGACGGAGCTAATCCTGGTCAGGTAGTGATTACACCTCACACTTCGGCACCTGAATTCCAAATCAGGGTTCTCGGTGCGTTCATGTCTAGCCCACAAATGGCAAAGGCTGACCCAGGTGTGATTGATGAGTTCAAGAAGTATCGGGAATCGTTGATTCAATTCATGGGTAGGTCGTTGCCAAACACCGTACCTAACCCCGACATGATGGCTGCTATGGCAGAAGGAATGCCGCAGCCCAAACAGCAACAGCAGATGCCACAACAGCAGATGCAAGGAGCCCAGTAAATGTCTGATGAGCAGATGGAAACTCCGGAAGTCATTGAAGAGTCCGGAACCCCCGAAGTGCTTGACCTAGACCAAACGGTCAAAGTGGGGGGGAATGAGTATTCACTGAAGGAGCTTGCTGATTCTCGAGAGGAACTTGAGACCCTCAAAGAGCAGAACGGTCAATTGTCTGAGTTCCGCAACTCGACGATGCGACTGATGAATCCTGAAACTGACATGCAGGTCAAGAAGGAAGATGCTCGACGCATGCTTCTTTCTGCTGGATACGAACACGACCAGGTTGAAGACTGGGTCAAGATCTATGACGAAGAGGAACCAACGATGAGTCCCGAATCAAGCGAAGAGATGCCGGAAATGAAGGACCAGGAAGCTCGACAAGCGACTCGTCAAATGCAGAACGAGATCAATCGCATGCGAGCCCAGAATCTGAAGTCCGCGATGGAAACTTCTGTTTCTTCTGCGGTTACAGATAATGAAGATGCGAAGGTTCTTATTGGCTGGATCGAATCGACTCGTAGTCCTGAGGACCTTGCAGGTGCTAAGGACCGAATCGCGGAGCAAGTCAGAGCTACGGCTCTTGAAAACCTCCGTCGTCGACGCGATGCAGCCGGAACATTTGAAGATTCTTGGTTGGCGGAGGAAGTAAACAAGGCCGCATCCAAGGTTTCTAAGGACATGCTCACGGTAATCGGTGACACCTCCAAGATTGGACGTGTCTCGGAAACGGCGGGGCAGACCGAAACTCTTTCTCAGCGGAAGCCCGTTGAGCTTCCCAGTACGAAGGATAAGTCGTACGGGGATGTTGAAGGCCAGTTGCGTGACTGGACTTCTGATCAGATTCTTCGGTCGCTCTCCGATCCGGGTGGCGACTCCAAAGCATGAGGTAAAAACCCATGGCTTCTTCAGCAGGACAGATTTTCAATACGGAATCGGGCCGTATTGAGGAGATCCTCTCCAAGCAGATCGACACGATCCTCCCGACTCTGGATCCTGTCTGGCGTGACACGGTCGTCACCTCTCAGGGTGTTGGACCGGCGTCTGAATTCTCTCGTGACTTCGTGGTCAACAAGCTTTATCGAACTGGCATGACCGGTGTGATTGAGCAGATGGGTACCGTTAATGACTTCGGTCTTTACGGCGATCCTGCAAATGCCACTACTGTCGGTGGTCGTCTTATGCGATCTAACGATGGTTCGGCCATGAAGACTTTCCCTGATCCCGCTGATGGACCGAAGGCTCGAACCTTCAGTCTTTCGGTTCCGATGCGGGCGATGTACACCAACCTGATGCTCACCCTGGGTGAGATGCAGATGGAAGCAACCCCCGCCGTCATCGGCGATGTGATTGCTCCTACGCTTCAGGGCTTTGCTCAGAACCTGTCGCACACCTTGTGCAACTATTGGTATGTGAGCCAGAGCAACAGTTACCGTCTCGGTACAATTACCGGTACGGTCACTAAGGTTTCTGCTTCGTCTCCTGATCCTGCGACGTATTCGTTCAAGATCACTGAAGAGTGCTACGAACGATTCTTCCCAGGACAGCGACTGGACATTTATAACGGCAATACTCGTGTAAACGAATCCGCTGGTTCTGCATCACCAGCTAATGTCCGTGAGTCGCTTTACGTTCAGTCTGTTGATGACCTTTCTGGAACCATTGTTCTGGTTGCACCGGCAAACCTTACGGTTGACCCCGCAGCTGGACATTTCATCACTTATGCGAACAGTGGTGAACTTGGTACGGGTGCTTCAGCCACTCCTGCGTTTACGGGCATTGCGGGTATTAACTCGTGGCTCAAGGGTGCGGACAATCTTCTGGGTTCAGAAGCTATTGGTACTGCCATGAATGGCACGATCAATGTCACCGACAACCCTGAGTTCAAGTCGTTCATCAAGGACAATGTTGGAGTCCTGACTGAGTCGAAGCTCCGTCAGTACCTCCGTCGTTTCCACTCGGCCAAGCAGAAGCATGGTCAGACGATCGACACGCTCGTTGCATCGGACGGTGTCTGGCTTTCTTACGAAGCTCAGAAGATCGGTCAGTACATGATCGATCGTACCAACGCCCTGTCTAACCTCAGCAATGAAGGTTCGAATGGTGAGTTTGCCTTCACCTTTGAAGGCCGTACTTACAAGGGTGCGACTTCCAACTACGTCGAAGACCAGACCGTTTACGGCTGGAAGACTTCGGGCGGAAACTGGAAGCGGTACGTGCCGCCTGATTACGCTGGCCTCCAGAAGATGGGTGAAGTGGATTCCTACGTTCCGTTCCGGTTCGTGGTCCCCGCACTCACTGGCGGCAGCAGCGTGAAGTACCCGTACATGAACGCGGGTAGCAACCTTCTCAGTGAAGCTGTTCAGATGCCGGGCATGCTGCGAATGCAGCTCATCCCGGACCAGCCTGCTGGACTTAAGCTCGGTGGCGTCACCACTGACAAGGTCTATGGCGACTCGGCGAACATCTGATCTGTGGATAAGTGACGGGGGTGGGGGTTTCGGCCTCCACCCCTCACTTCTGGGGGTTGAACATGGCCAGGAAAAAGGGTGCCATGAAGGGTTGTGGGATCAGGAATGGATGCAAGTCCAAGTCCGGTGGTCTTACTGCCAAGGGCCGTCGCAGAATCAATGCCCGTACGGGTTCCAACCTCAAGCCTCCTCAACCAGGAGGTGGTTCTCGTAAGAGGTCTTACTGTGCCCGATCGGCGGGACAGATGAAGAAGTTCCCTAAGGCAGCCAAGAATCCGAACAGTCGGCTTCGTAAGGCTCGCCGCAAATGGAAGTGCTGACATGCCAAACGTAAACGGTAAACGGTATTCGTACGACGCCAAGGGCAAGGCTGCTGCTTCAAAGGCACGGTCTGCCATGAAGGGCAAGAAGAAGCCTGGTGGTTGCGGCAAGATGATGAACAAAGGAAAGAAGCGATGATCCCTAAGAAGAAGAAGAAGAAGGTAACTAAAAAGAGTCCTGGATTGCTTCGTGTTGAAGAAATAGCAAGACATGCTGGGAATAAAACGAAGAGGCAGCAACGAGCTCTTGCCCGAGGTAATCCATACGTCACTAAGGCTGATAGATCGCGTCAACGATCTACTCCTGACATGGCTCCGATTGGGAGTCCAAGTCACCCTGCAACCAAGCCGCCCAAGCCTAAGCGTCAAAAGTTGAAGGATATGGGCACGCTTCAGCGGATGGATGAAGCGGACAGACGCTCTCACCGTGTAGATCGAAGGGCTAATCGGCATTACAGGGCGATGGAGAATATTGATGCTGACAGTTTAGATGCTCAAGGGGGACTCAAGAGAACTGCTGGCGACCAAAAAGTCCCTCCTCGCAAAGCCCCCTTCTATCGGGGTAAGGGCATTGGAAGAGAACACAATCTCACTGCTGCCGAGGCTGTTGAGCAATCAGAAAAGAAAGCTCGAAAGGCTGAGGCCAGACGAAACAAGCTGAGGGAGATTGCTAAAACAGGCCAGATGCCCAAGAAGAAGAAGAAGAAGAAGGTCACCAAGAAGAAGTCGTAATGGCAAAGAAAAAGACGAGTGGGAAAAAGGACGCTTGTTACCACAAGGTCAAGAGCCGTTACAAGAAGTGGCCGTCTGCTTATGCAAGCGGTGCCCTGGTTAAGTGCCGCAAGAAGGGTGCTAAAAACTGGGGCACCGGGGGCAAGAAGAAGAAGTGACGCCGGCATCTGAAATGATCTGTCCACGTTGCGGCAAGACGTGGAAGGAGTGCTGTTGCTGATGGCCAAGAAGAAGACTGGTCTTAAGAAGTGGTTCTCACAGAACAAAGGCAAAGGTTGGATCGACTGCAAGACGGGCAAGCCGTGCGGTCGTAAGTCTGCTACGGGTGGGTCAAAGCGACCGTATCCCGCGTGCCGTCCAACCAAAGCTGCTTGCACCAAGAAGGGCACTTCCGCAAAGAAGGGTCCTGGTCGAGTCTCTTGGAAGTCCAAGAAGAAGAAGTAGTGGGGGGGCTATGCCAACAAGTCAAAGTTACAGCCGTGATATGGCTGACCACATTGGGTTTCTCCACAACTGGGCATCGGCACTGAAGCGAGCAAACCACTTCACTAAGTGGACTCACGATGAGCTTGTGAACCAGGGGTATGTCACAGGTGCAGATCTTCTAGCCCGTAACTATGACGCCACCAAAGGCACTGTGATTACCTATTTGAAGGCGTTTCTCTGGTCTCGAGTGGCCTATGCCTATGGCAAGTCATTCGGTTGGAGATACCGGGACAGTCGTTGGAAGATTCTTGAGTCGAGTCTTGATACAGGATTTGACTCGGGTTACGTGATTGTCCCAAGCATTGAGTATCCAGAAGACATCACTGACCGGGAACGCACGGTGATCGAGATGCGTGTTGAGGGTCGTCCTTATCAAGAGATCGCTGAGAAGTTTGGTTATTCCTCGGCAAACACGGTGACGTATTGGATTCGAAACCACATACGTCCCAAGTTCCTTCGAATTGGAATCCTTGAGGAAGCAGTCTGATGGCGATGAACAACATTGACGAGATGATGATCTTGAAGGCCGCTCAGCGATTGATGGGTGGGTATCAACCTGGATCTTTTGCGGGCCAGAAGTTCAGTAGTTCAGAAGCTGAAGCTCGAGCGATTCGAGACATGCTCACTGCTATCAGTGCAGAAGAACACATTGACCTTGATGAGATTCGAGACACAGTTCGCACGGCAGGTGTAGTGGGGGGGTACAGGAAAGGTGGCGTGCGAGTTCCCATCATTGACAAACTAGACAATGAACGTATGCGATCTGCTCGTGCAAGAAAGTTAAGTGAGATCCGAAGGGATTTCCAACCTGGCCCTGAACGCAACATGAGTCGTGACGCTGTTAAAGACGCAGAACACAAAGGCTTGTCAGAAAACAAGATGTTTAACAACAAGACCTCTAGGCTTTTCCAAGCATCAGCAAGCTCGCCTCATGCGATTGAGCCCCGAGGAGAGCGTCTTGGGTCAATGGAAGAACTCGTGAAGATGAGACGAGGCAAGGGCATGTTGCCTTTGCTGCTGTTGTCACTGCTTGGTGTAGGTGGACTTGGCCTGGCTGGTGCAGCCGGTGGCCGTGGAGATGAAGCTTGATTGATATGGAGATTACGTTCGACCCTCGAGCACATGCTTTGGGGTCAGGGATCCAATTGAATGAGCATCACCAGCTGATGCCAGATTCAGAGTGGATCCTTTGGGCTCGTCGGGAAACTGGGATCGAGGATCTCTTCCAGTACTACCACAAGCAGTCCAATACCTTCGTCCTGGCTAAGTGGATCTACCACCCTGAGAAGGATGGGATCGGGATCTTGATGGAGCTGGAGGCCTTTGACCAGCCTCTTGATTGGGATCCCCCCACTAAGGACTGGCTTCGGGACCGTCTTCGTCCGGCAGCTGAGATTGCCAAGACAGTTCGTCGGGGCATCAGGGATACGGCCAAGGCTAAGCAGCGAGCCAAGCGAGACGGGATTGAAGAGAAGCATCGGGTAGCAGACTGGCTTAAACGTCAGGGTAAAGAAGGTGTGGCTTCTTCTCTTAGGCAGAGACAATGGTCTAACAACGCCAGCCCTGAGTTTGAATCCTTTACAGAGGATCTTCAGAACTCGGCTAAGGGCCGCATTGTCACAGGTGGGTAATGGCTAATCCGCTGGTTAAATCTGGGCTGAATCAACTTGTTCAAGAACTGGTTGATCTGTTCCATGCCAGCAAAAACGTGAACATGCTTCAAGGGGTTCGCGGCAACCCTGCGTTGTCTGCGGGATTTAACCAAGGTCGCGGTATCTATGGATTTCGTAGTCGTGATCGGGCTATCCGCCATTTGGAAAACTTGATCTCTGGGAAGCAGAAGCAACTAGGTGCGAACTTCAACGCAGAAAGAATGTCTCCTGGTGTAAGCAGAATTCAAGTGCCAAAGGAGAGTGTTCGGTTTGATGTAACGGGTTTGGACGCTGACCCGGAGTATCACGGTGCGTTTTATGATCTAGTGAAAAAGAATCAATCACCGCTTAACGATCTATTGCGAACACGCAACATTCGGACGATGAATCCAGATCCCTCGCTACGAGGTCGAATCTTGGGCATCAATGAAAGAGGGGGATCTCAAGGTCGTATTGTGCCTCCACCTGAGCAAATTGAAATTGAGTACGAAAAGGTTAGGCCTAATCGGACTATAAGATCCTCTGAGCCTCTTCTTAAAGACTTTGAAGATCAAATGGATAGCTACGACGGTGAAGAAAGCGAAGCATTTTACGGTCGTATTGCAGATGCTTTGAGGCAAGTGGATCGAGAAGGTTACAACGAACTTCGAGACCTCATGCTTCTCAATCCAAATCTTGCATTTAGAACAACTGCGTCTCCAAAAATGACAGAAGTGTATCGAAGCCCTGCTGCTTTGGATCTTCTTCTTGATTCCTACAGGTAGATCTATGCACTCCACAAATTCATTTCTCTATACCGTAATTGAGCGTATTCGCGGATATCTGGATGACCCAGATTTCGACGCGAAGTACAGCAACGATTTCATTGTGAGGCACATCATCAGCCCTGTGATGGTTGATGTCTGGTCCCGTCTCAACATGAACCTGGATAATCCAGTCGTGTTGAGGCAAGAGATCGTGTTTGATAAGAACACGGAGTACTACCAGCTTCCTCCTAGTGTTGGAGAGATCTGGCGTATTGCTTGTAGGGATAAGGACGGAGCAGTAATTGACGAGGTGATGCCACGGAACGAGTTCCATCCCCATGGTGTGGGATGGGCCATCGAAGGCAACACTCTCCGCGTTGACCCTAAGCAAGAGTCGTTGGCTGGTGGTACGTGGACTATTTACTACGTGCCTAGTGGTGATGTTTCCCCCCACTATGCCATCGACGGTTCGATGGCTGGTGATCGGCAGACTTTCACTCTTTCGGCTGCTCCTGCGTTGGGCGGCGTTGATCGCCGTGAGAACTCATATGCCGGTCAGATCCTCCGCATGATCCCTGATACCGGCAAGGTTGAAGAACGAGTAATTGAGTCTCACGACGTTGATTTGGGTGAGGTCGTAACTCGCATTCCATTCAACTCTACTGCCAGCACTGGCGTCAAGTATGAAATTGCTCCTACTGGAATGCAGTCTCTTTATGAAGCGATTGCTGCTGGTAGCTCATTGAAGCTTGGGGCTTATCGAAAGATCTCGAACACTCATTACCAGATGATCCAGCAGCAGTATCGGTCAGCGATCAAGAGTGCCACAGATAACCTTGCCAATCTTCAGATGCGTACTGGAAAGTACTACCAGAAGAACACCATTGACAATACGGGATACGACGAGCTCTCAATGTACGGAGCATTCAAGGGAAGGTCTTACTGATGACGGCGAGATACGACTGGACAATCAACCAGGGCGAAACAACTACGTTGACTTATTCGCAGTCTCTTACTGCCAACGGAAACGCAGTTGATTTCAATACGGCTACTACCTGGCGAATGCAGGTTAAGCCCAAGCTCGGAGATCCTGCTGTCTTTACAGCAGTAGCCTCTAACTTCATTTTTAGTTTCGATACGAGTTTAAGCCCCACAGGGAACAACACGTTCGACATCAAGTTGACTGCTGTTGACACGGCAGCAATTCCTGCGGGCAAGTACCTGTACGACGTTGAGGCAGTTAACTACCCATTGGCTAGCCAAACTCCAGCAGACGTCACTCGTCTTCTGGAAGGTTCATTCTTTGTTCGTGGAGAGGTGACTACTGATGCCTAGTACAACCACAGTCACGATTACGGAATCAGGGGCTCAAACCACCACAATCACGCCCTCTGCTTCGCAAGAGGTTTCAGTGTCATTTGCTGGTGCAGGCACTACATACACCGATGCTTCTGCTCGAGCGGCAATCAGTGTAGTGGGGGGGAGTGGCCTCTCTTACAATTCCACTACTGGCGCAGTTTCTTACGCCCAGCAAAACCTTGCTCTTGCAAAGATAAGTGATGCAGGAACTGCGGCATCGCTTGCTCACGGTGTGGCAGAAGGCAATCTTGTTCGGTTGATAGGCGTTAATGGTGTTACCAAACTGCCTGCTCTTGACGGCTCGCTACTTACCAATATCAGTGGTACTGGAGGCGGTTCAGGAGACATGACTGGAGTAGACATCACGGCTGGTAACGGCCTTGATATCACCCAGGCAAATACTACAAGTGGCGATTACACAGCAACGATCTCCGCCGACCTTAAGGCCAACGGTGGAGTGGTCGTTGAGTCAACTGAGTTGGCGGTAGACCTTGGTGCTTCTGCAATCACCGGCACTCTTGCTGTGGCTGATGGAGGTACTGGTCTTACTTCGATCAGTACGTTGTTGAATTCAAACCAAGCGTACAGCGATATCTCGGGAACTCCGACCCTTGGTACCGCGGCAGCAGCAGCCACTGGTGACTTCGAAGCGTCTGGCGCAATCGGAATTCACAACAACATCACTACAGCCCACGGGATCTCGACCTTCGGTTCTACCCTTGTAGATGACGCGAATGCAGCTGCCGCTCGTACGACGCTCGGTGCTGCTGCGTCGAACCATGGTCATACTCTTGCTCAGATTACCGATCTTGATGTGGGTGCTCGTGCGATTACTACCACGACGACGAACGGGAACATCGTCATTGATCCGCCTGGCACTGGGTTCTTGCAAGTAGAGGGTGCGACGAACCCCGGCAAGATTCGGCTGATGTGCGAGCAGGGCAGCCACGGCGTCGGTCTGGTCAGCCCGGCACACACCGTACAAGCAGACTACGACCTTACGCTTCCGACTGCGACAGGTGCAGCGAACCAAGCACTCAAGACGGATGGAGCAGGCCAACTCGGATGGTCAACGCTCGGCACCGCAGCAGCAGCAGCGACCGGCGACTTCGTAGCGGCGACCGCCGTCTCGACGTTCGGCGGAACGCTGATCGACGACGCAGATGCAGCAGCGGCACGAACCACACTCGGCGTCACGAACACTGGTTCGTACACCGGGCAGATCGAAACCGCCGCAGACAAGGATTACATCCTCGACCCGGCAGTTGCTACCGCTCGAACCATCAGTGCGTTCTACATCAAAGTGAACAGCGGTTCGGGAACCGTGGTTGCCAAACTCTACAACGGCTCCGACTTGGTTAAGCAGGTCACGGCCTCGACTTCGACAGGCAACCAGACTTCTCTTGCCAACACCTCGCTTGCAGCGGACGCGGTGTTGAAGTTGGAGTTGTCAGCAGCATCCGCAACCGACGTGATCTTCTCGGTGGAGTACACGGAATGACTTCGCGATGGTTGTTCTTTCCGACTCCTGCTAGCAGCGGTGGGGACTGGGATACCTACGAAGTCGGCGCGGGAGTAACCGCCGGGTATGGGTCATTCAATCCCGCTACCACGTTCGACTCTTCGTACCCGATAGATACGAATTTCATCGATCCGAAAATCTCCACGTCCGGCTACAACAGCGGCGGCGGCTCGGTGTATTCCTCATATGCAAATCGCTTAAAAATGCCCGCGTTTGTTGGTATTTGGGTAACGGCTACAGAAGCGGCTTCCGGGGCATTTGGTAAAGCGGATACATCCGGATGGTACATCTACAAAAAAGATGCCGATCCAAATCCCGGCGGGAACGCTTCCCAACCCTATACACCGTGGGCCTGCCCGACAGGATGCGGCAACGGCAGCGGAAACGGCCTCGGTCTTTGGAACAACGGCGGAGCCTACAACGTCGCGCGCGTCATGCTTTCGAATTACACAAATGCCGCTGGCGAAGGCGGTACGGACTCGTGGAGTAATCCACCTTTTACTAGGCAGGAAATCACGTACACGATGGACGGCAGCGGTGGAGTTTCTGCTGTTGCGAACGCAACCGGCGATGCAATTCTTTATACCACCGCCTACACATGGCCCCCGTTCCTTTATCAAAACGCAAGCAGTGCAAGCAGTGTTCCGCGTTTCCGTTTGGGTTCGTTCACCACAGGTTTCACGAGTTCGCAAGTGGCAACGCTTTGGGATTCTCTGAAAATCGAGTATTCAATCAACGCAGGCGCGAAGACTACGCTTGGTTCACCGGTAGGGATTTCATCAAATCAAACGTGGTACATCAACTCAAGCGACTCGTTCAACAACACTTCCGCGTTCGTCGCGGGGGACACAATTAAATTCTTCCTTTCGGATAGATAAACTAGGGCCCGCATTAGCGGCAGTAACGGCATCTCAATTTCGATCGACTGGTAAATACTCATGAACACAATTTTCACTTTCGCTTCTCTCACGCAGGCCCTCGCCACCGTCCAGGGTGGGCTTGGGACTCTCGCATACAACTACAAGGCAGATGCTCCACGCACCGCCCTCGACGACGCTCACATCGATCTGCTCGTGGCTTCAGCCAACGAGATGATCGCGGCAGCGACCGCCCTGAAGTCGATCGAGTACGACCCGACGCCGACCGACCCTGACGAACCGGAACTGCCATGATGGACGACATGTTGGTTATTCCAGGATGTGAAGAAGCTCTCCTTGGCACCATGGATGGCAAGGCTGT
>JGI24006J15134_10000975_pt1 | contig 16499 bp, 20 predicted proteins | sample LinPmetageLP53_FD_15134 | JGI IMG/M metagenome (IMG submission 15134)
TGTGAATAGGGGAGTCTTATTTTGTATGGTCGCATTTTCGCACCATATCCGCAATTTCTGGAAAAACTCGTTTTTTTTCTCGCTCCGCAGTCACGCCTCGGGCGGTATTTTCGAAATTTTCGTAAATTTATATTAATAATAATATTTTAAATATTATTATTAATTAACCGTGTTTTTCGCGTAGAAATAAAAACAATTTTTCAGTATTTACCGCGTAGAAATAAAAACAATTTTATACTTTTTTAAAAGTATTACAAAATTTACCGCGTAGAAATAAAAACAATTTTATACTTTTTTAAAAGTATTACAAAAATAATATACTTTTAAAAGTATACTATTTATAATTAATATATGAATAAAGAATATTGTAAACTATATTATAAAATTAATAAAGAAAAATATAAGATACAAAATAAGATGTATTATGAACTTCACAAAGAAGATAAAAAAAATTATTCATTAGAAAATAAGGAAAAGATAGTTGAATATTATAAAAAATATAATGATAAAAACAGAGAACGTATAAGAGAAAATAGAAGAAAATATTATTATAAAAATAGAGAGGCTATATTATTACAAAAAAAAGAATATTGGATTAAAAAAAAGAATATTGGATTAATAGACGTTATATAATATAATATTTATTAAAAGTATATTATATATGAAAAAAGAATATTATTTTGATATATATATATTCAATAATATTATTGAATATTTACCAGATTATACTAAACAAAGGCAAATATTAAGAAAAAAAGAAATGTTAAAAGAATTAACATTTATAATTAATCATTGGAATGATTATGAAATTAATTATAATATACCTTTATTAATTTATAGTTTAATTGCGGTAAATATAAATTATTATTAAAATAATAAATCCTCATCAGTTTCAGTTTCAGTTGTTAGGTTACATAACATTTCAATAGGTATATAATAATATGTACTTGTTTCAATTCTTCCTCTATCAGCTCTACCGCCTGACGCTTTTCTAAATTTATTTACGGTTTCTTCATTTATTTCAATATAATAAATTCCATTTGTAAAACTAAATACACAATAAGATTTACGGGTCTTATCATTCAGCATATATTTAATTTTATTAGCCCCTACCATAGTATCTGGGTATTTTTCATACGTATTACGCCTTGATTTTAGCTCTATTAATGTATTAGGGCTTATATAATCTATTATAGCGTATTTATGCGTTGTTAACTTAATATTTTTATCAATTGTATTTTTTAAAATGTTAAGTAGATATTTCTCGTTTTCAGTTCCTATTTTATTCATATATAATAACTGAATATTTTATATATGAATAATAAACGCTAAATATTATAAGCCTTCTGTCGGGGTGAGTTCAACCGTAGGCTCTTCCACGTCTGGAACGGTACGCGTACAGTCACACATACCCCAACAAACTCTTAATTTAACGCATCTACTGTGCTGGATTTGCGATATTACACCTATACACGCGCCTGATATGGTCGTTATTAATACAGCGATTCCTGCTAAATCCATCTATAAGGATACAGTAGATTTTATTTTTATTGCGAATGGATTTACGCTTTTTTTTGTAGCGTTACCCATCGGCTTCTCATATCGTACGTTAATTTCTGCACGGTCTTTACCCCCACGAAAAACTCCGCTTTGTTGACTGTTTGAACCTACTAAATTTTGCGTTGTTTCCATCGGGTCAAACCTCGGCTTATCTCCTCTAAACTCCTCACTATTTTTATAACCTGCTAAGTCTTTATTTCTTGCGTTATATCAGTTTTTGCTACTTGTTTTTTACTGAATGTTCGGGGCTTTGCTTCCATATCTGCTTTTTTCTTAACATAATTATCTGCGAACGGTTTTAAAATATCGGGTTTACTTCCCTTTGCTCCTCGTAGTATTCCTTGCTTTCCGTCTACGTTTTGTCGTAAAGTTGCGTTATTAATTGTTTTTACGTTAAACTTCATTATATATTATCATAAGATTTTTTTTTAATTTAAATTAATTATGATTGTTCTAACTCTATTTTACCTACTTTATCCGATCCGTCTGTTCCTTGTACTCCTTCCTCCAATACTTCAACCTCCATTTTAACAGCGTCGCTGTTTGGTTTCTGATCGTTCGTTTTTTCTACGTTCTCCTCGGTCGTTTCTGGTATATTATCAACGTCTACGAGAACGTGTGCTGAGTCAGTATCTATTTCTTTATCTACAAATACCGATCCACTTTTACCGCTGTGATAGTATGCGTACCCTCCTTTACTTTGTTGATATCCAAAGTATACCATTATAATATATACTATATATTTTATTTTTTTTTGTTAATATTATATATTTAATTAAAATATACTATTTACTTCCTCCGTCGCGCTCCAATCTACCTCATCTCCAAATAATTTTATTTGTTTGACTGGGTATACGCCGTCGAAATAATTTATAAAATCCTCTTCTTTTTTCTTATTTGGTATGTGATTACTAATAACCATAAATCTGAACGATTTGGATAATGTTATATTATCAAACATTTTATAAGCGTCTTTCATTCCCTCTCGGTCGCTTCTTAATGTTGTAAATTCTTCTACAATTGTCTGGCGTTCTATGCGGTTACTAATCCTACCAATCATTACGATGTCCGTATTCATTCTAATAGTTTTAGGTATTGATTTACTCGCCTGCGTAATCAATATAACGCTTATACCGTTACCTTCCACTCCGTCATTTCCTAAGTGTCTACCATTCACGCTTAACTTCCTAATCATACTATTATTCCTCATACTATTCTCGCCTTTTTCCTCACCTATTACGTCATCTAGTACAATTAAAACCCTTGATTTAACCCGCTTTTTTTTATCTTTTTGTTTCTTATTCCACGTCTTAACTTCTGCTTGTTTGTTAGCTATATATGGTAAGTGTTCCATCGTTCTAAATCTATAAGTTTGCGGTATTTGTCCTTCATAGCCTGCGTTTGTTTGACTGAATAAAAAAACATAATCAAATTTTTTGGAGGATTTGTGTATATCGTTTAATAAAGATTGTATTTTCTCACTTTTTCCACTCCTTCGGGGTGCTACTACCATCATAAAAAAACCATCTGGTAAGGTTTCAACGTCGAACGGTTTTACTTTGCTATCTAATTTTAATGATTCATCATAATAATCGGTTTGAGGGTTGATCGGTTTTACTTCTTTCATTATATACTATATAGATATATTAATATTATTAAATTTTTAGTTTTAATAAAGGGTTTGGTAGCTCTTTTACTGCTCTATTTAAAAAATTATTCATTACGGCGTCTACTCGTGTCTTAGGGTCTTTAATTTGTCCTATTTTGTCTTTTCCTCCTATTCTTATATTATGGTTACTTACGGCGCGTTGTTTATAACTACCCATACCGCCTCTCTGGTAATAAATACCCTGAGATATCGCTCTACTATACGGATCGTGCTTTTTACTTGTTAAGTCGCCGTCGCGGTGTCCTAATCCTACTGATGTAACGCCCTCCTTCCCTGTTGTTCGTGTAGATACTTTTGGTATAGATACCTCGTTAGCTTTTCCGCCTGTTAAGTATTGTTGTAAATAAGTATCAATTGGTACGATTACGCCTACTTGTAAAGAATCACCTCCACCACTTCTATAATATTCACGTATAGATATCTCCATATCCTTGTGATGTTTCCTAACTATTGCTATGTCGTCACTTTTTAGTGCGTCGTCTTTATCAGCCTTATGAGGGTTGCTTCTGAATTTTTCTATATTATTATCGTATATGAGGTGTAAAGCTCTAATTTCTTCTTTTAATCTTGCTATATTCATTTTAGCTCGTTGCTCATCTTGTTTAATTGCGTTATCCGCTCCTTTTACGATTCCAGACGGTGTACCACTTCGACTTGCATCTAAAATATCGGGTATTTCTGTTACTGTTCCTCTGTTATCTGGTAGCTCGGTTGGTTTTTGTTCTGGTCCTTGCACTGGCTCTTGCTCTGGTTCTTGGTCTTCTTTTACGTCTTCTTTTACGTCTTCTTTTATGTCTTCTTTTTCGTCTTCTGGTTTGTCGTCTGGTTTTTGGTCTGGGTCTCCTTTTAGTCCGTCCTCTTCTGCTACGTCTTCTAATTTTTGAGTTTCCCCCGCTTTTTCTCCACCTATTCCCCCTCGTCGTCTTCGTTTGTCGCCTTCTGGTTCGGCGGCGTCTTCAACTGTTACTCCCTCCTCTTCCTCTTCTTTTAATTTTGAGTCGGCGTCTTCTTTTAATTTTGCTTCTGCTTCTTCTTTTGCTTTTGAGTCGGCGTCTTCTTTTAATTTTGCGTCTGCTTCTTCTTTTGCTTTTGCGTCTGCTTTTAATTTTGCGTCTGCTTCTTCTTTTTCTTTTTCTTCTTTTGCTTCTTTTGCTTGTTTTTCTTTATCCTCGGGTGTTTGATTTGTTCGTAAATTTTCAATAAGTTCAGTTTCTCGCGTTTGTTCTGTCTTTGATTGACTGATAGATAAAGAGACGAATAAATCTTTAAACTCCTTGCTGTCCTTATTCTGTAAACGGTTTGATAAAAAACCCGTATCTAATGTTCCACCTCGCATAGCATCCGTAATATCCTGATCTGTAAATTGCTCGCCGTTTTCTTTAATAAAGGGTAGTTTTTTTTTATTACCCTTAGCTGTTCCTGATTGTTGACGATTATCTAAACCTTTCACGAATTCGTTATATTTATCTTCAATATAATTTTTATCAGATTCTGACACCTCATTATTTATTAATCTTTTCTTAACCTCCTTAATTACATTTTCAGATTTTCGTATATTTTTTACTAAGTCTGGTAATCGTTTAAATTCTGTCGCATCGCCTGTATTCATAATATTTAACATAGCGTCACGACTCCTCACCCACGTATATATAGATTTTGGTAGAGTTGTATCTACTGATTGTTTATTTAAATTAGGCATATTCTTATAATTAAACAATAGAAAAAAAAATAATTAAAAATTTAATAATAATATCGTTATTATATATATGGCTCATACTAATTCTAATGCAGTATATAACATTAACGCAGACATAATAAGCCTCTCGGGTCACACAGTCGCTGGTAATGAAATAGATATAACAACAGATAGCGGGCAAGACGTGAGATTTAATCAAGATATAATAACAACGGGTAGCGTGAGAAGTGACGATTACGCGACTGAGTCTGGGGTTATTTTTTGTAATACTACCTCTAATAGTATAGATTTTTTAAAACCCGTAGACTTTAACAACCAAATATTAAGCGGTATTGCTGGTATAAGTCTAAACGCTACACAAATATCCTCATCAAATTATAGCGGTCAAACATTAGACCACGAATTAGACCAACTCACAAGCGCGCAAAATACTATATTAGCACGAACGCAAGGATTAACCGCTAATAAACTTATGGTAAGTAATGGGGCGGGTTTATTATCAACCTCATCATTAGCAGAAACTGATTTATTTAGGTTTAATCAAGCCTCTAATCAGTATCAAGGTTCGGGGACTAATACCGTATATAGTCAAACACAAAGTAGCGACTCGTCTACTGCGTTAAATTATTTTCAGATGAGACAAGGTTCGGGGGGAAACGCCACAGAGATGGGTTTAAGAATGTTCGGGGACGAGCAAGCCTTTCTTTTTCAAGATACTATACAACTAAAAGACGTAGGGGACGGTTCGTATCCGGGTACTAATATAGGACAAATAAAAAATAGTGGAATAAACCTTATAACGGGTAAGACATACCAAATAAACGGGGCAGATTTAAATTTTACTAATTTAGCGGGTTCAGTATCTACGGGTCAAATACCAAATTTAGCAAGTAGTAAAATTACGTCGGGGACTTTTGCTGATAGTTTTATACCAAACTTAGCAAGTAGTAAAATTACGTCTGGAACTTTTGATATAGCAAGACTACCCTCTTTACCAACATCACAAATTACATCTGGGACTTTTGCTGATAGTTTTATACCAAACTTAGCAAGTAGTAAAATTACGTCTGGAACTTTTGATATAGCAAGACTACCCAATCTACCCGCATCACAAATTACATCTGGGATAATAGCAGACGCGAGATTACCAACTACTATATTAAAATCCACGACCGCAGAAACCATCATAAACACGGGCAATACCAACGGGACCAATTTTCATATAAGACACTCCTCTAATTTTCAAGGCGCGCCCTCTATATCAGTAGAAGACTATAACTCGGTAGGTTCACAGCTTCAAGCTGGTATTTTAACATTAGATAGCGATGACGTAGCAATTAAAAATAGCGACAGTGATGGTGGAGTAGTATTTTATAATAATACTAACACCTTTTTAGGTAGGTTAGATAACGACGGGATGAATATAAAAAGCGGTTTAACATATAAGGTGAATGGAACGGCTATATCAACCATTACAACCGGAGCGCAAACGTTAGAAGGCGTAAAAACATTCGCAGACCAACCTATTTTTGCTAATGGTATTAATGCTTCTACTTCTTCTATATTAGGGGCGTCATCTGGGACTCATTCACATACGATCCACGGTACAGTAGATTTACAAGCAACTATTACACAAGTAGCTGGAAAAGAAGCAAATTTTAGGACGACAGTAGTAACTGGAAACCTAACACAAACCGGCGGTAATACTTCTTTAACTGGAAATTTAACACACACCGGAGGAACAGTAGATATAACGGGGGATATATTATTAGACGGTCATATGACGGTAGATACCGGACACGATATAAAAATTTTGAATGATAGCGTTGGTATATTTTCAAGAGTATCAACATTAGAAGGAAATAGACGCCTACTACATATTTTAGGCTCTACCACAGTCAATACCTCGCTGGTTATGTCGTGCAAATTTTGGAGTCTTCCTATGAATAGCGGGTATGCTAATAACGATTTAATTATGGGACAAGGTCATACGACTACTCCTCAAACAAAGAAATACTCTAACCACTATCAAACCGTATTTGATGGAACAGTAGGAACAGACTTAACCGACTTTACTAAAACAATAAGTAACGTCTCAGCGTCTGCTTATAGTCTAAATATAAACATAGGGTCAAGCGATTGGAGTGGAGGTTCTACTATACAGAACGTAATTATTAGCGGGACTGGTTATATTAACTGGGCGCACTCTTCTTACTCTTCTGCTACAAGGAGCAAATACAATAAAATGATTCGTATAGCGCATTACTGTGATGACGCCATTAAATTGACGATAGACGGACAAGCAATAGTATGGGCGAAGTATGGGTTCTCTAATAGTATATCTGGAACTGGTAACGACTCCTTCAATAGTGTGTGTGTAGTTCGCGGGGATATATCAGCAGTAGAAATAATGTATATAGGTGGAGGAGGGGGTAATTATTGTAATCTACAATTCAATATTTTAGCAGCTTGGGATTAATATACTTTTACGTTCGCATACTACGTATTCTTAGGAGTAAAAAAAGTATTGCAAAATGGCGGATGTTTAAAAAGTATTAATATTATTTTTGAGATTTTAGAGATTTTGCAATACTTTTTTTAAAAGTATATTAATATTATTTTTGAGATTTTAGAGATTTTGCAATACTTTTTTTAAAAGTATATTAATATATTTAGTATTAATATAAAATGATTGAAAAAGTTGAGAAAGTTGAGAAAGTAAATAATAAACCAAAAGGAATAATTAAATTAAAAAAAGGAAGTAAAGAAGCAAAAGAATATATGGCTAAATTAAGAGATATGAGAGGAAAAAATAAAGGTAAAAAATAAAATTTAAATTTAATAATAATATATAGTTATTATATATATATATGCCTTTACTCCATTTAAAATTAGTATCGACAGTAGAAGGGGGTAATGAGTGCGTAGTAGAGTTAGCTCACGAAATCAGAAGTCAAGTATTTAGATATAAAAAAAGTTTAATAAGCGTTATACCCGATGAGAATACAACCGCAGACGCTGATGGTGACGGTGATATTAGAGATATGTTCTCAGAGGGGTGCGTAATGGTGGATTTACCATTTTTTACTGGTTTTGAGATTACGTCTAATGTGGGTGCTGGTGGATTATTACCCGTATGCTGTAAAGCAGAAGCTGGACAATATAGCGCATCAAACACACAAGAAGCGCGAAGATTAGATATGGAGAGTGACTACCATATTAATTTAAAAGCAGAAGTGATACCGCCGAAATTTGTGGTTAAGGTTTTTAAAAATGATGGTATCACACCACAACCAATGACTAAAAAAACCTTAGGTGCACAGACAGACGCAGAAACTGGACACGTTAGACAAGTAGATCTATTTTTTGAATATGAAACTAATAATTTATTCTTTTAATAATATATATGGTTAAAGTAAGTTATAATTTTTTACCAAAAGGGTCAACTGAATTAATAGACGATGTACAACCAGATAACACAGTAGAAGACGAACCGATAACTACACCGCCCCCAGTTTCAACACCCTCAGAAATTAGAAATGATTTATTTGGAGTAAAACAAGGGACACCAGTAGCGATGGCGGTTGATGAAATGTTAAAAAAAGATGTAGATTTAGATCGACCCTTTGATTACACCCCTAATTTAGATAATCAAGAATTACCACCAGAAAAAGACGAAATAACGAAAGAGACTATATTAGAATTTTGGAAATATAGCGAAGAAGCCTATTTAAGTAAAGAAAAATTCGACGCAAAAGAAATTAAATACGGCGATGAACGAGATAACAGCGAATTATTAGAAATTAACGGGAGCGAATGTCGTATATATAGGTATAATAAAAAAATGATTATAGCTTTTAGAGGAACAGACACGACCGAGGGTTTTATATCTTCAACTTTTCTAAAAGATATATTAACTGATTTATCAACTAAAATACAATCATTAGAATATATAGGAATTGGTGATAATTATCAGAGCGATTATAGGGGTATGGTTCACCAAGGATTTGCGGAATATGTACTCCAGATATACGATGCTCTTTTAAATAAAATTTACCCCCTTTATGGTAGTGATGTAGAAGAAATTTACACGTGCGGACACTCACTTGGCGGAATCGCCAGCCAGATATTCTCTTATAAAATGTTAGTAGAAGAGAGTATACCAACTAAACGAGTATTTACTTATGGAAGCCCAACGGGTATATTTACATTTGGTGATATATTAGAGAATGAAATGAGTATTATAAACGTATTACACACTCACGATATAGTAGGATATGTCGCCCCTTTTTTTCAACACCACGGATATAAAATTATGATTGATTTAGATAATAATATACACGTATATAAACCGTTTGAGGATATACCCACCCATTATTATGACCGCGAGGAAGTAATGACGTATGCACTGCGTAAAAACGGCGTATATAGAGAGAAAGTAGAGACCACAGAAGAAAGTAGTACGAGAGAAAAAGATTTAAATTACGAGACTACTATATCAGATAAAACAGATAAAGAATATGATAAATATATAAATAAAGATATTATATCTCAAAATTTAGATAATATAAGAAGTTTTATGACAAGTTTATTATATAAACCACAGCAACAAGCGGGGCTAAAAATAGCTAAAATTCTAATGGAGGCGGATCGGTTTTATCACACAGCCTATGACGACGTATTACAAAAGATACCCGATATTATTAATTTAAAACCAGATACAAATATATACAGTAATAAACCAGATTTAAGATTAAACCACACAAACGAAAAAGACCGTTATGATTATCAAGGAAGTATTGGAGAAGCACATATTTATAAAGATTTAGTAGATAATAAACTAATAACAACTAAAAATAAAAAAGATGGAATTCATATAATACATTTAAATAATATTAAACCATTAGGGATCTATTTTTATGAGAAAGATGAAGATATTAAAAATAAAGCTATCGTATTTTATAATTAAGTTAAGTTAAATTAAATTAAATTAAAGTTTAAAAATTTATTTTTTTTCTTTACTTATAATATAAGTATGTCAAATACCATTATAAACAGTAATAGTAATAGCGCTCTGATCAGCACTCTTACCGAGAGTGACGAGGCGATCGTAAATCCTTTCCAGTATGCGGAGAAAAATATAGTACCTCCTCATTCAGTACAAATTGTTTCAGTTCCACCATTAAATACCGGTAATTTAGTAGCAAATGGTACGATTGATTTCGATATTCCTAAACAGGGTATATTACGCCGTGCGGTTTTAGATTGTATTTTTAAGAAAAGCGCAGACAGTAGTCACCAGTGTCCTACTGGTTTTCTTTTTGCTTTTGAAAGTATTGAGTTGTTATCAAGTGGACGGCGTATTTCACTACTCACAACTGAGGGTATAATGGCTAAAATTAGCGATATGCCCTTCCACGTAAAACAGGCTTATCGTAATAGCCTTAATATGGGACCGCTCGAAGTAACCGCAAGTGGAGTACAAGATTACCGAGTAATTTTACCCTTAGATTTTTTCTTTACTGATAACTCTAAATATAGTCTTATTACCAATTTCGTAGAGCCTCTCAGAGTACGGGTTAAATTTAGCGACCTACGATTTCATATTGATAACGCAGTAACAACCAACCACCCCCCTACTATTACTCAGTGTAATCTTCAGTTAGAATACCGCGAATTACCAAACCCTTATACTGATAGCCTTATAGAACAAAATTATGGAGATGGGATGTTAACGCAATTAATCAGTCAGTCAACTTACGAAACACCGCACACGTTTGCTATGACCTCTACCGAGACCGTGGAGAACGTAATCGAGATTGATCTAAAAGAAAACGGAGCCGTAAAAGCTATGTATATTATGGTATATGTTCCACACAGTCAACAACTGGCTACACGAACCGCGACTAATCAGAATCAACTTAATAAACCCTTACCTATTAAAACTGTAAAATTAGAGGCTGGGGGACAGACTATAATGGAAGTAGCCGGAGAATATTTGCAATACTGGGGTCGTACTGAAAACGGTAAAGATCGGTATTATTCATCTGGGGGGGCGTTAGCGAGTGCTGGCGATAACGCCGATAATATGCACTTCGTTTATAAAATTGATTTTGGTATGGGTCGTGAAGATACTTCAAATGTAATCTCTTTTAGAGAACTTTCGAATAAAAAGCTCACCGTAACTATGCTAAGAGAATTAAATAACACGACAGGGTTTGGTCACGGCTTAGTTACTCTCAGAGGAGCAACTGGTAAATGTCAGGTAGTATATGAAACCGCGCAACTTATGACAACTCAGAGCAGTAGTGGACGTATCAACCTTTCATTATCAAATTAATATACTTTTAAAAAAAGTATTAAGTTCGCATACGTTCGCATACTACCGTATTCTTGGGAGTACTCACTTATTCTAAGAGTACAAAATCTCAGTATATATATTATTTTTGCAATACTTTTTTTAAAAGTATATATATATGGTTAAGTTAATAGAAGTAAAAGAAAGTAGCCGTAAAAATAAAAAACTTATGGCGATATACGACAACGGCGAAAAAATACACTTTGGAACAAATAGCAATTTTGTATATAACAAAAATAAAACAGAAACAGACAGACAAAATTATATTAAAAGACATAGTGCGAACCCGTTAGAAAAAAAAGCCCTACAAAAACCAAGAACCCCCGCTACTTTATCTATGGATTTATTATGGGGTGGAAGTAGAAATTTAAAAACTAATATACGGGCTTATAAACGAAAATATAATATTTAGTATATATATAATGTCTGACTCATATAGTAAAAAATACTATAACAACAATAAAGATAAAATTTTATCACTGCAACGAGAGCGACGAAAAAATGCAAATTTTAGAGATAAAATGAAAGCTTATTATACGAATTATTACCGCGAAAATCGTAATAAAATTTTAGAGCAATCGCGAACGCGTCGAACTTATGGAAAGCGATCCGATATTGACCCTACATTAAAAGGGGTAAGAATTGTAAAAGGTCCTTTTTTATTAACTTTTTCATAAGTTTATTTAATATATAAAGAATAAACGCGTATAATAAATATAATAAATATATACTATATATATTATGAGTATTAATAAATGGATATATAAATATAAAATTACTTTTCAAATTGAAGACGAGATTATAACGCGAAAATTTAAAAGTATTAATGAATTTTTAGAGCTTCACGGAGAGGCTCTTAATCTTAATCGTCAGAAATGCTACCGTATTAGAAAAAAGCAATTTAGCACAAATACAGGAACGTCTGCGACTGGATTAAAAAAATATAGTAATATTTCTATTACTGATATTAGAGAGATTGTGCCTAGTGTATTGTTAAGGTGTGAATGTTAAATAATCACCTATATATTATAATTTAATTAAGTTATTTATAATTTAATTAAGTTAAGTTAATTTTCAATTAAAACAATTAACATAAAAAAGGGTTTAAAGAATAGTTAATTATAAGATTTATAAAATGAACGAATTAAATGCAAATAAAAATCTTTCATTAAGTTATATGAAACTTACTAAAACTCAACAAAAAATCCTAAATTATTATAAATTCAATATTAATAATTTTGATACTGAATTTATTAAAGATAGCGGATATGATAATAAAACCGATTTTTTTAATAATATTAAAGAACAATATAAAAAAGATATAAAAGAAGACCGAGCCGAAAAAAGACGTAAAAAATATAGCGTGACTTTTAAATATGATGTAACTTTATTAAAAGGGACTAAATACGAAAAAGTACAACGAAGTATTACGCGAATATTAACAAGTAAACAAAAAGCAAAAAAAAATAGAAATGAATTAATTAGTGAATTAGACGACGCAATAAGGAAGGGTAGCGAATCAGAAGGATCGGGATATGTTGAAGAATACACAAATTTGAAAATGGAAAAGCCCGTTTTATTAACACCACAAAATAAAAACGAGTTAATGAATATTAAAATGCAAAATATAATGATTGAAGATGAACGGGTTAAATATAATAAAAACGGGTTTTTAATGTCTGATATTGATAAAAAAAATAATATGTGCGTTGTTGATTATTTAATATATAAATATAATAATCCAGATAATGCAGATAATAAAAGGATTAAAAAATTAACAGTTGAAAAAATTAAAAAATTAGCGTTTCACTGCGAAGACGGCGACACATCACAATTTGATTTAAAAGAAGGTTTGAACGTAAACCAAATAAGCGCAATTATGAAATTTATAAGATGTGCTTTTATTGCTGTAAATTTTGATTTGAAAGAATTTTATAAATGGAAGCCCGAAGATAGCGGATTAAATAAAAATAAAAATATAAATTTTACAATGGTTTTTATGGTTCAGAATCGTCATTTTTACCCGATAGAAGATGAGGCAATAAGAAATAATATTATGAGACAAGCTTATAATTATAACACAGTAACAGATAAAATTGAAGAAATACACGAAAAAGTAAAAATTGAAAATGTTATTAATGAAAAAAATATAATTATTAATCCAGATATTAACGAAATAGACGACATAAAAAAAGGTATTATTATATTAAATGACACGGCGGACAGTATGGATTATTTATGCGATATGTTGAGATCAGATATGACACTAAGAAATAAAGATCTCCACTGTGACAACAACGGATTAAAACAAATAAAAATAAGTAAAGACCTTATTATATATACTAATCCAGATTATGAACGGATTAAAAAAAACGCCGATATAATGATCGAATATCTGAAAATTAAAGCGTTTCGAGATGAAGAATTATTAAAATATGTAAATATTGAAAATAAAAGTTTAACTTCGATCGCCTTATATTTTTTTAATGATAATTTTAAATTAAAAAAATCAAGTTGTAATCAACAAATTAAAAATATTTTTAATTCTGAACTATGTAAAATAAAGGCGTTTCGCGATACGTTCAAGATTCCACAAAATAAAAATAATGTTGTATCAATTGATAAAAATAAATCATATATTCACGCTCTATATACTAATAAATATGATTTTCCAGTTTTTACCACTTACGACACAGTAGAAATTTACGACAATAAAGGATATGACCGCGCTGGTTTATATTTTATTACAACTGATAATTATTTTCCATTAGTTAAAAATCATTGGTATAATTCGTCAGCCTTACAACAAGCAAGCGAAAGAAATATTAAATTTGAAGTTAAATTCCAAGTAATAGCAAGCGACATTATAAAATATGATTATTTTAAAAATTTCATTGATTTATTAAAAAAAGAATGTAAAGATGATTATAAAATTTTATTAAATAGTTTTATAGGCTGTCTTAATAAGGTTAAAAAAGATTCTTATGAGGTTAATTTTAGTACTGATTATAAGCAAGTTTGCGATTATTTCTTTAATAATGAAAATATAACCGTAAAAACAGAATTAATAAATGATGATGATATTTTATATATATGCAAAAAAAAACAAACGCAAATATTCGAGGAACACTCACAGCCTATATATAACCAGATTTTATTAAACGCTCATTTTGATCTATATGATAAATGGCGAGAAGTAGGCGGGGATTTAATCCAAATAAAAACGGATTGTTTAGTTATTGAAAATGCTAAACAAATTATACCAAATTTAAATTTTGGAGGCTATAAATACGAACCGCGCCCAACTCATTATAAAATTAAATTTTTTACAGGATATAACGCCTTATATAAACACGATATAAAAAAATGGAAAATATGCAACGAATGGAGGAACGGTATAAATAATAATGAATCCTTATTTTTAAACGGCTTAGCAGGAACGGGGAAAAGTTACACGATCGGTAAAATATGCGAGTATTTAGATGATAAAAATTTATCATATATTAAATTAGCACCCACTAACAAGAGCGCGTTAAATATTAACGGGGTAACAATTCATAAAGCCTTTGGAATTCAAGATAATAAAAGCCTTAATAAAAAAATTCAGAGATTAGGAAGATATAATTATATAATTGTTGATGAGTATAGTATGATTACATTAGATTTATATAATATGTTTATTATTTTAAAAGCTAAATATAAAAATGTTAAATTTATATTTGCGGGTGATTGTAACCAACTACCCCCGATCGAAGAAGTAGAACGAAATTATGAAAATTCAAGATTATTGATGGAATTATGCGGATTTAATCAATTAAAATTATTAAAAAATATGAGAAGCGACTCAATATTATTTAATATACATACGCGATTATTAAACGGTGAAGATGTAAAAAATGATTTTAAAAAAAATAAATTATGTAAAAAAAATATATGTTATTTCAATAAAACAGTTGATAAAGTTAATAATTTATGGATGACTAAGGAAAGCGAAAACACAGACGAAGAAGATATTTTAAGAATTGGTGATATGTTTTTAACCATAGACGCCCCTTTAATATGTAAAAAAAATAATAAGAAATTGAAATTATATAATAACGGCGAATATACATTAAGCGATTTTGACGATAAAAAAATATATATTCAAGATAATAATAATAATGAAAATGAAGAAATTGAAATAACTTATAAGGATTTTGAGGAATTTATAAGACCCGGTTACGCAGTGACTGCTCACTGCGCACAAGGGGCGACCATACACGAAGAATACGCAATTTATGACTATGACAGCACGCGAAGCACGAAAAACTGGCGATATGTTGCACTAAGCAGAGCAACAAACAAAGATAATATATATATTAACGGGTTATTTTGTTAATACTTTTTTTATAAAGTATATATATATATATGAATATTATTAAAAAGATTATATTAAAAGATGCAGTAAAAATATTAAATGAAATTGATATTATATATTGTTGTTGGTTTCGTAAATGTCAGATTATACGAAGAATTTATATAAATAAATTATATTATTTTAAAATTTATTTATATAATAAATTAAATTTAAAAAATGAGTATATTATATAATGAATTCAACTTATAGAAGACATCAACGAAGAAACGAGAACCAACGACAGAGAATGAGAAGGAAGAAACGACATAAAGAAAAATGCTTATTGTTCTACGAACACAGAAAAGAATATTATAATAATATTCTGTTTGATTCGTGGAAAAATAACGCGATCGGGGATCAATCATTAAATTATAAAGAAACACATTTAAATTTTATATTACAAAAACAAAGAATAATAGAGGACTTAAAGAAGCAGAAAGAAATTGTTGATATTGCAATAATGACAGGTGAAGAACCATATGAATTTATTGAAAAAACAGCACCCGATATTAATAAAACATCTTGGATTGATTGGTTATTTAATATTTAAAGAATAGTTAATTATAAGATTTATAAAATGAACGGATTGAACCTACCAGACGACGTTATAAATAAAATTATAATGACAGCGCGCCCAAAGTATAAATATATGATAAAATTAAATAGATTTTTTAAATTTGTAAAAAAATATGATAATGGAGATTTTTATAATGAATATATTTGTGATAATATGAACCCTTATTTATCAATGATTTATTTTAGCCATAATGACGATATTAAAAATAAATATGGAAAATTAATTTATTTTTAATAAATACTG
>JGI24006J15134_10000978_pt1 | contig 16466 bp, 17 predicted proteins | sample LinPmetageLP53_FD_15134 | JGI IMG/M metagenome (IMG submission 15134)
GAGTATACTAAACGATATAACAAATCACACGCAACAGAGAGACTGTTAAAGCCTTTATCCAAGCATCCTATAAATATTGGGCTTAAAGGTTTTAAAAGACCTCCTCAATGTATGCCTGATGAGCATAAATGTGATGATACAGTTCAAGCGTATCGAAATTATTATAATGTGGAAAAAGCTTATATGTGTAAGTGGAAAAACACTCAACAACCTGAATGGTTTAAATAAGGAGAACTAAATGAAATTCTTTTCATTCGCAAGTGGAGTAGACCTGTTTGGACTAGGCATGAGACAAGCAGGACATGAACAAGTAGGTCATGCAGAAGTAGATAAATGGAGTAATTGGCTGGCTGAAGAGTTCGCCTTAATCGATAACTATACTAATAGAGGAAATTATGAGAGCAAAAACTATGGAGACATCAGAAAAATTGCAGAAAACCCAAGTATCCTGCCAGATTTCGACATTGCCTGTGCAGGTCTACCCTGTCCTGCGTTCAGTATCGCTGGAAAAAGGAAAGAAGATCCCTTTAATCAAACCAAATGTGGCGGTGACTTGTTTATACACTTTTGCAAAATCATACAAGTTAAAAAACCTCGCATTCTTTTTCTTGAACAAGTCAAAGGAGTTCTATCGTCTGGCAAATGGAAAGGAGAAATTTTTAGTTCCATGCTCAACAGGCTTTCAGAATTGGGGTACGATGCGGAATGGCAAACTGTTAACAGCAAGGATCATGGTGTCCCACAAAACAGGGAACGAGTCTTCGTTATCGGATATCTTAGAAACAAATCCAGACCCAAAGTATTTCCTCTCATGGGAGAAACTAACGAGAACTCTTGCAAGTCGGAGTCAGCAAAAACCGCAGTTGCTAGAACAATAAGTGCAGGAGGACACACAGGAGGAAACCATAGTGGAATGACAATTCTTCAACTCAATAAACCTAAGCATTCAAATGATAGAGTTTATTCTGATAAAGGAATATCACCTACTATTAACTCATGTTCTGGAGGTAACAGACAACCTTTTGTTCTTACTGAAGTCAGATCAGATGAGGCTAAGAATATCAGGAAAGAACACAAAGCAAAAACTGGAAAAGATTTTTCTCCAAGAAGGGGAAAAGTAATTGTTCCAAAAAAGGAGCCTATCGTAGGAACATTGACCACAAGAAAAAGTATAGAGCAATCTATATTTGATGGAAAGGTACTACGAAGGCTCACACCCTTAGAATTCTTTAGGCTTCAGGGTGCGCCAGACTCTCTGTATGAGAAGGGAAAGGAATTAGGCATATCAGATAGTCAACTCTTTAAAATGGCTGGTAATAGCGTGACTTTACCAGTAATTGAAGCAATAGGTAAACGCTTATGGGTAGATGGTTCTTAATACTTCCAGATCTATTGGTATTTTTCAGTATCTTTGGATTTGGATTTTTATCAGGAATTCTTGTAATGCTTCTCGTTATATTTTATAATATAATGAAAGGTAATTCTATAACAATAAAACAAGAGGAGTTCTAAATGGAAGGAAACATATTTGAGATTCAAAAATCTTTAGAAGAAGAAATGGTTTATACTGGAATTGAGAAGTTCCAGAAGCAAGTAAGAGAAGCAAAACAGAAAGGTACAGAATCCATTACCTTACATGGCATCTTACTCATGAAGAAAACAGTTGTAGTTCTAAGTAAAGCTATTCACACTTACATAAAGGAGGAGGTTTCAAAACCAGGAAGAATGAAAGCATCAAGTCCTTTCCTAGCAATGCTGGACAACGATGTAGCAGCTTTTATAAGTTTACGAGCTATGATGGATGGTATCTCTCATTCCCAAAAACTAGTAAATCTTTCTCACCAAATAGGTCAAGCTTTATCTGATCAGGTTAGGTTTAACTTTTGGGAACAAACAGATAAAAAATATTTTCAAAGTCTTGTAGATAAGATTGGAAAGATCTCTGCTTCTCGACACTACAGAAGGTATGGATTAATTAGATCTGCATCTTATCGAATGGGAGAAGAAGCACCTATCTGGTCTAAAATAGAAAGAACTCAAGTAGGTCAGCTTATGATAGACTTGATAATTAGATCTACAGGTTTAGTTAGGTTAGGTTCTTCAAGACCTTCAGGAAAAAAGTATAATTCCTATACTCTTGTTCCTACTCAGGCCACTTTAGATCTGATTCAGGACATTATGAGAAAAGGCGAGCTTTTTTCTCCTGCTTACCTTCCTATGGTCACTACGCCTAAGAAATGGACTAATCCTAGTAATGGAGGTTATTTATCTCATCGTTTACCATTTATTAAGGAAACTCACAAGAATGTGAAGTCTGAGTTACCTTATCATAAAATGGATATTGAATTTGAATGTGTTAATTCATTACAGGAAACCAGATGGAAAGTTAATTCCAAAGTCCTAACTGTTATGAAGGAAGCATGGGAACAGGAAAGAGTAATAGGAGGAATGCCTCATCGTGGTGAATTAGCTCTGCCTCCAAGTGGAATCCCAAAAGACCTGAAAAAACAGGACATGGATGAAGAAACAAAAATAAAATTTAAAAAATGGAAAGGAAATGCTACAAGAGTATATGAAGAAAACATAAGGAGAAAATCTCAGATCCTTCAGTTTATGAGGACTCTCAACCTTGCAGAAAAATTTAAGGATTTTGATCAGATTTATTTTCCTTACCAAGCAGACTTTAGAGGAAGAAAATATACAGTAAGTAGTTTTTTAACTCCACAAGGTACTGAACCTGCAAAAGCTCTACTTACTTTTGGAGAAGGACTTCCAATCGAGAATGAGGAGCAAAAAGATTGGCTTGCAATTCATGGTGCTAATTGTGCAGGAGTAGATAAGGTAAGTTTTGAAGAAAGAATCAAATGGGTTCTGGATAATGAGGAAAATATCATCAAATCTGCAGAACTTGGTCTGGATTATGATTGGTGGACTAAATTTGATGATGCTTGGTTGTTCTTTGCTTTCTGCTTAGAATGGGCTACATTGAAAAGAAAGGGTTTAGGGTATATAAGTCATCTCCCGATAGCTTTAGATGGCTCTAACAATGGTTTACAACATTATTCAGCTATGTTGAGATGTCCTATAGGAGGTAAAGGAACAAATCTTACTGCAGAAGAGACTCCTCAAGACATATATCAGGAGGTTGCTGATGTAGTTATTCGGGAATGTACTAAGCTTGCTGATTTAGATGATCCAATGGCTAAGAAGTGGCTTGATTCTGGATTAATAAATCGTAAGATGACTAAAAGACCTGTAATGGTTGTTCCTTATGGTGGAACTAGATTTTCTGCTATGGTTTATGTAGAAGAGTATGTATCTGATCAACTCAGAAAAGGTTTTATTTTTCCTTTAGGTGATGATGAACACATGATCAAATATACTAACTGGATTACTAATTTAGTCTGGAATGCCATAGGAGAAGTTGTAGTCTCTGCCAGAGAAGCTATGACATGGATCAGAAACGTAAGTTCTGAGCTTTCCAAGTGTGGTTATCCTGTTATCTGGTGGACTCCTACAGGACTCTATATCTATCAGCACTACAGAGCATTTAAATGGAGAAGAATTAAAACTACCATTGATGGTAAACTGTTGAAGCCTGTAATATATGAGGAAGATGGAAGGAAGATAGATGTGACTAGATCGGTTAATGGATCTGCACCTAACTTTGTACACTCTCTGGATGCCTCAGCATTGACTCTGACTGTGCATCTTTGTAACAAGGAGGATATAAATAGTTATGCCATGATCCATGACAGCTATGGAACTCATGCTCATAACACTCCTAAATTAGCAAGACTTTTACGAAAAGCATTTGTGGACATGTATACAAAGAATGATGTTCTAGGTGATTTTCGGAAAGCTGCTTTGGAAGTTTTGGATGAAGTTCCTGAGCCTCCTAAGCAGGGTAATCTTAATATTCACGAAGTACTGAGATCTAAGTACTTTTTCTGTTAATAATTCTTTTGTGCCACTCTAGGTATAATGAAAGGAAATCATGGAACAACTTGAATATCAAGCAATAGAGATATTAAAATCAGGAGAACCTTTACCTGTAGATATCTATATAGAACTTAATAATTCTGGAATAGATCCAGAGTATCTTATAAAAACTTTTAATAAGGAGGAAACGATAGAAGAAGAATATGATGATGGATTAGATCCTATTCAACGAGAGATTCTAAATGAATTCTCTGAGTATCAATCATAATATATAATAAGGAGAACAATATGGCAACAGCCAAACTAGTAAGTCCAGCTGCGAAATGCAAATGGGTAAATATTAAAAGTCCACATCCTGAATATGATGTGTTTCAGATTAACCTGCTTCTTCCAGCTAAATCTAAGGAAGCAAAGTCTTGGATGGGAAATATTGATGATTGGATTGCAGAAGAGGTTAAGTCTTCAGGTGCAAAACCATCTGAGCATGTTCCTTACAAAGAAGATGGTGATGATATCCTCTTCAAGTTCAAGCAGAAATCTTCCATCAAAGGAAGAAATGGAGAGTCTCATGATGTTAAGATCATGGTTGTAGATTCTCAGATGAAGCCTTGTAATGTGGATATCGGCTGGGGATCAACTGTTAAGGTATCATACTCTCCAGTTCCATATACTGTCAATGGTAAAAGCGGTGTCACTATGTATTTCAATGCCGTTCAAGTCATTGATTTAGTAGAGTATGAGAACGAGACTTCTGCCTTTGGAAAAGAAGAGGGATTTGTAGCAGAGGAACCTGCAGATAATCCTTTTGTTTCTTCAACTGAAGAAGTAACAACTGAAACAGATAATGACGATTTTTAATCGTTATAGGTCTGACTTAGAAGGACTAGTTGCAGATCAACTAGAAAAGCAGAGAGTCAAGTTTGTATTTGAACCTAGTAGAATTCAATATGAGGTTCCAAAAAAATATACTCCTGATTTTCTGCTTCCTAATGGAATACTAATTGAAGTCAAGGGATGGTTCAAAGCTGAAGATCAAAGAAAACATAAGTTAATTAAAAAACAGCATCCTGAACTAGATATCCGATTCGTATTCCAGAGACTAAGAACTAAAGTTCAAGGAGGTAGATTTACTTGTGAAGAATGGTGTAAGAAATATGGTTTTCTATATGCCGAATCAATAGTACCTAATTCATGGATACATGAGAAAAAATCTAAAGTCACCAAGTCCCAATAGAATAGGCTGGAAGATGGTGACTTTGGTAAGATTCACTTCTTCCAACAGGTTGTTGTGGAACAGGTGAATGTTAGCTCTAAGTAACTGTATTTATTCTTATTACCCCTTTTTCCAGAAGAGTCTGTGGGAAAAGAGGTATAAGCTGTAATATCAATAGTTTATAAATAGAGGATATTATTATGGGAGAACAAGAATCAGTATGTGTAACCCATGCACCTTGTCCTAGATGCGGTTCAGCAGATAACCTAGCTATCTATGATGATGGTCATGGTTGGTGCTTTACTCCTCGTTGTGGATATAGACAACAAGGAGATATTAAGGAGAATATTAAACAAGAGGAGAAGTATAGTATGGATTTCATTAAAGGAGAATCAGAACCACTCAATAAGCGTGGTTTAACTAAAGCTACTGTAAGTAAGTGGTCATACCAAGTTGGCGAATTCAAAGGTAAAAAAGTCCAGATTGCTAACTACAAAAAGGATGGACATGTAGTAGCTCAGAAGCTCAGGTTTCCTAACAAAGAATTTCTATTCATTGGAGATACTAAGGAAGCAGGACTCTACGGAAAACATCTTTGGGAAAAAGGTAAAATGATCACCATCTGTGAAGGTGAACTGGATGCTCTCTCTGTGTCTCAGGCACAAGGAAACAAGTGGCCTGTAGTATCCATCCCAACTGGAGCTGCAGGAGCAAGGAAAGCAATTCAGAATGATTTAGAATACCTAGAAAATTTTGAGGCCGTTATACTGATGTTCGATCAGGATGATGCAGGTCAAAAAGCTGTGGATGATTGCGTTCAGTTGTTTTCTCCAGGAAAAGTAAAGATTGCTACACTTCCCTTGAAAGATCCAAATGAAATGATCCAAGCAGGAAGAGGTGCAGAAATTATCAATCAGATCTGGAATGCTAAAAGCTACAGACCTGATGGTATCATTGATGGGAAAGACCTATGGGATCTGGTGAGTACTACAGTTGAAACCGATTCAATGCCCTATCCTTTCAATGGATTGAATAACATGACTCAGGGTATCCGTAAAGGTGAGATCATCACAATCACAGCAGGTTCAGGAGTTGGTAAGAGTCAGGTTTGCAGAGAAATAGCTTATTCTTTAATGCTCTTAGATCAGAAAGTTGGATACCTTGCACTTGAGGAGAACACTAAGAGGACTGCTCTTGGATTCATGGGACTTCATCTAAATAAACCTATTCATCTCCAGAGTGTAGAGTATACTCCAGAAGAGTTAAAGAATGCATTTGATAATGTACTAGGTACAGGAAATTTGTTTCTTTATGATCATTGGGGAAGTATGGAGATAAACCATCTGTTCAATAAGATACGTTACCTTGTAAAAGGGGTAGGTTGTACTCATATTATCTTGGATCATCTGACCATAGTTCTCTCAGGATTAGAAGGTGGAGATGAAAGGCGTATGTTAGACTTTGTAATGACTAAACTACGTTCTTTAGTNGAAGAAGTTCAATGNTCTCTGATTCTCGTATCNCACTTACGAAGACCTTCAGGAGATAAAGGTCATGAAGAAGGAGTCAGAACTACCTTGAACCAGTTAAGAGGTTCTCATGGGATTGCTCAACTNTCTGACATAGTAATTGGATGTGAGAGAAACCAGCAAGATGAGGAGAATCCAGATCTNACAACCATCAGAGTCCTAAAGAACAGGTGGACAGGAGAAACTGGAGTTGCAGATACTCTACATTATTCTAAAGAAACTGGAAGAATGGTAGTTACTGCATCACCTGATGAAGCTAAATCTTATGGATTTGAAAAGGAGAATAAGGAGGATTTCTAATGGAAAACATAATACTAGACATAGAAACCGATGGACTCTTAGATACAGTCACTAAGGTTCATTGTATAGTAATGAAGAGTCAACATTTTGGAGTGGAAGTAGCAATTTCAAAAGAACAGATTGAGAAAGCTTTAGTTGTATTAAAAGCTAATCATATAGTAGGTCATAATGTCTTAGGATTTGACTTAGAAGTTCTGAGGAGATTGTATGGTCTTGTGATTCCTGTAGAACAGGTTACAGATACTCTTATTCTATCTAGATTAATTCATTCAGATCTGAGGAGTGAAGATTCTTCTGTTAAAATATTGGAACCTAAATTTTGGGGATCACATTCTTTAGCTGCATGGGGATACAGACTTAACCATAGCAAGGGAAACTTTGGTAAAAATTCTGACTTTAAAGAGTTTTCTCAGGAGATGGTTGACTACTGTATTAATGATGTAGAACTAACGCATATTTTATGGAAAAATTTAAGGGCGAATTTACCAAGTGAAAATAGTATACGATTGGAACATAATATAGCCGAAATTTGTAACCAACAGGAGAAAAATGGATTTGCATTTAATGAGGAACAAGCTGTTGAATTATATCATAAGCTGGCAGCAAGAAGAGAAGAACTCGGAGAGAAACTCCGAAAAGTATTTGGCTCGTGGCTCATTAACGAGGGACTACGGAGGAATGAACTCTATTCTAAAGTTAAGATTATTGAATTCAATCCTAACTCAAGACAACACATTGCAAAACGACTCAAGGAACTTAGAGGTTGGAAACCAAGAGACTTCACTCCATCAGGTGAAGCTAAAGTTGATGAGAGTATTCTCAAAAAGTTAGAGTATCCAGAAGCAAAGCTAATGTCTGAATACTTGATGTTAAATAAACGCATTGGTCAACTTGCTGAAGGGGATCAAGCATGGCTAAAACTAGTGAAACATGGGAGGTTACATGGCAGAGTCAACACGATGGGAGCATCGACTTCTAGGGCATCTCACTCAAACCCGAACCTCGCTCAGGTTCCAAATACAAATGCACCCTATGGGAAAGACTGCAGGTCTTTATTTGTTCCGAATAGAGGACAGAAACTATTGGGGATTGATGTCTCTGGTCTTGAGTTGCGGTGTTTATCGCATTATCTTGCTAACTATGATGATGGTGAGTATGGTAAAAAACTGTTGGAGGAAGATATACATACTGTTAATCAAGAAGCTGCTGGTTTGGCTACGAGGGATCAAGCCAAGACCTTCATTTATGGTTTTCTGTATGGTGCAGGAGATCAAAAGATTGGGGAAATTGTTGGTAAAGGTCAGAAGGAAGGTAAGATATTAAAGAAGAAATTTCTTGCTCAACTTCCAGCCCTTAAACAACTTAGGACTAAGGTGCAGAAGAAAGCTGAAGCACTAGGAGCTATCATAGGATTAGACGGAAGACGAGTACCAGTTAGATCTAAACATGCAGCTCTGAATACACTCCTACAATCTGCAGGAGCTATTATTTGTAAGCAATGGGTAGTGGAAATGCATTCACTACTTAATCAAAAAGGGTTCAAACGTGGTGAAGATTATTCTCAGGTTGCGTTTGTTCATGATGAAGTACAACTAACAGTAAAGGAGAACTATGCAGAAGAAATCGGTAGACTATGTGTCGAGGCAATTACCACTACAGGGATTGGATTGGGACTCCGAATACCACTCTCAGGAGAGTACTCAATCGGAACAACTTGGGCAGAAACCCACTAACTTAGAGTCAATGGGAAGAGATAATCAATTTGTAGGATTAGCAGGAGAAGATCTGACACGTTATCTACTACATAGATGGAAGTATGATATATTTGAACCCTGCAATCCAAGTAGTAGATTTGATTTTGTAGTTAATAGAGATAATAAATGGATTACTATTCAAGTTAAAACAACAGAGAAAAAAGAGTATTTATATTTAAAACGCACACACAATAGGAGAACAGAAAATGATAATGTAAAATACTTCAGGTATAGTAAAGATGATTTTGATTTTTTATTTCTAGTGAAGTTTCCAAAAATCTATATCATTCCACATAGAATACTTGAAAAACAAAATATAATCTTTAGAGATTATGAAGATTATGCTTACGATCTAACTGATCCTGAAGTATTTAATAATCCACCTGAACTATAAGAGGAAATATGAGAAAAGAAAGAGTAGCAGTAATAGATGCAGACATCATACTTTATAAAGCATGTAGAGTAGCAGAAGAAGAAGTGAATTGGGGTAACGATCAATGGATACTCTGGTCTGATCTTGAGAAAGTAAAGATTATAATTGATGATCAAGTTAGTCTAATAGTTGAAGAGATGAAAGCTGATAGAAGTATCCTTTGTTTCTCTGACAAAAATAACTATCGTAAAGAAATTAATCCTGAGTATAAATCTAACCGAAGAGGAGGAAGAAAACCTTTATGTTTTACAGGAGCATTAGAATACTGTAAGGATAAATATACCTTCAAACAAATTACAAACTTAGAAGCTGATGATGTAATAGGAATCATTGCTACTACCGATAGTTTAACAAATGATTATGTAGTTGTAAGTGAAGATAAAGATCTCTTAACTATTCCAGGATTTCATTGGAATCTAAAGACTAAAAAGTTATATACTTTATCTGAAAAAGAAGCTGACTTTAATTTCTTTGCTCAAACTTTAACAGGAGATACAGTTGATAACTATAAAGGTTGTCCTAGTGTAGGTAAAGTAACAGCAGAAAAATTATTAAGATCTGCTACTACAAAAGGAGAAGACCTTTGGAAAACTGTAGTAACTAGGTATGAGAAAGCAGGACTAAAAGAAAAAGATGCTATCTTGAATGCTCGTATGGCAAGGATACTCAGGAAGTGCGAGTACAATAGACAAACCGAAGAAGTTAAACTATGGAGTCCACATGAGTAATTATGACTTGGATGAAATACTAAGAGGAAGTTCTCAAACTAAAGAGGAAGAGGTAACTAATCCTAAACACTATGATAAAGTAGGCTTTGGGATTCAACCTTTGGAGTATATTACTGCCAATGAATTAGATTTCTTAGAAGGTAACGTGATTAAATATGTATCACGTTATCCTCATAAAGGAGGTTTAAACGATTTATTAAAAGCTAGAACTTACATTGAAAAACTTATAGAAAGAGAGAGGATAAAAAATGAATAAATTACCCAGCCAGTATCAAGAGTATATACATCTGAGTCGTTATTCCAGATGGGTTCCTGAAAAAGGAAGACGAGAAACATGGGAAGAAACAGTTGCTAGATATTTTAAATTCTTTGAGGAACATTTACAGGAAAATTTTTCTTACGAAATTCCTAAGAAGCTTAGGTTGGAATTGGAAGAAGCAGTACTTTCTCTGCAAATTATGCCCTCAATGAGATGCCTAATGACCGCAGGACCTGCATTGAAAAAGGAAAACATTGCAGGATATAACTGTGCGTACACGGCTATAGATTCTACTAGAGCATTCGATGAGATTCTATATATTCTTATGAACGGAACTGGCGTTGGGTTTAGTGTAGAATCTAAACACGTTAATCAGCTTCCAGTAATACCATCAAGTCTGTATCCAACTGATACAATCATCAGAGTCAGAGATAGTAAACTAGGATGGGCTAAAGCATTTAAAGAACTGACTTCCTTACTTTGGTCTGGCTTGATTCCAAGCTGGGATCTCAGCGCAGTTCGTCCTGCAGGAGCAGTCTTAAAAACTTTTGGAGGTAGAGCATCAGGACCTGAACCTCTAGAAGCATTGTTTAATTTTACTATTGAGAAATTTAAGAAGGCTAGAAATCGTAAGTTACGTCCTCTTGAGTGCCATGATATAGTCTGTAAAATTGCAGAATGTATAGTAGTAGGTGGAGTAAGAAGAAGTGCGTTACTGTCTCTTTCAGATCTTGGAGATGATGAAGTACGAACCTGTAAATCTGGAGAGTTTGGTTATGAGAATGCTCAGAGATACTTAGCTAACAACTCAGCAAACTACCACACAAAACCAGACATCGGAACATTCTTGAAAGAGTGGAGAAGTTTATATATGTCTAAAAGTGGTGAGCGTGGTATCTTCTCTTCTGCAAATGCTAAGAAGCACACCGAAAAACTAGGTAAACGAAGAGAAGGTATTGATGACTTTGGAACCAATCCTTGTTCTGAAATAATACTTAGACCTAAAGAGTTCTGTAACCTTACTGAAGCAGTAGTGAGGAGCGAGGATACTTGGGAAGATATCCAAAGAAAGATTCGACTAGCAACAGTCTTAGGAACTTGGCAGAGTACTCTAACAAATTTCAGGTATATTTCTAACAAATGGAAAACAAACTGTGAAGAAGAGAGGTTACTAGGTGTGTCTCTTACTGGTATTATGGATAACAAACTTACCAATGGACATAACCTTGTATCTCCTAAAGAGATTGAAGTTCTCTTTGAAAAGTTAGAAGGTCTTAAAGCTATAGCTAAAGGTCAGAATCAATGGATGTCAGATCAGATTGGTATCAATCCTTCTGCTGCTATTACTGCAATCAAACCTAGTGGAACAGTTAGTCAGTTAGTTGACTCTGCTTCTGGAATACATACTAGGCATTCTCCTTATTATGTACGCACAGTTAGAGGAGACAACAAAGATCCTATAACAAAGTTTATGATTGAACAGGGAGTTCCATTTGAGAAGGATGTAGTTAAGCCAGAGACAGGAACAGTATTTTCCTTTGGAATGAAGTCTCCAAAAGATGCTTTATGTAGAGACTCTTTAGGAGCTATTGATCAGCTTGTGTTACATACAGTATACACCGAAGCATTTACGGAACATAAAGTTAGTCAAACTATATCTGTAAAAGAAGATGAATGGTTAGAAGTAGGAGCCTTTGTATATAGAAACTTTGATTCAATTTCAGGAGTATCTTTTCTACCTTATTCTGACCACATTTATAAGCAAGCACCTTATCAGGATTGCTCTCAAAAAGAGTATAAGGCACTCCTTAAAAAGATGCCTGTTCTTGATTGGACTAAGCTTTCTGAGTATGAAAGCGATGATTATACTGTGTCTTCACAGGAGCTTGCTTGCTCAGGGGGAGCATGTGAGATAGTATAGTAAATACAGATACTTATGTGTATGCTTTTGATTTAGTATACACAAAAGTACCACTCTAGGAATAGAAAGGTTACTTATGATAGGAAAATATAATATCTCTGAAGATTTATTAGTATGGTTAAAAGAAACTTTTCCAAATAAATTACCAGTAAATGCCTCAACAACTATCGAAGGAATTAGATTTCTTCAAGGACAACAAGATTTAATTAATGTTATTGAAGCTACTTATAAAGAAAGTATAGAAGATGTGTATGATGAATAGCGGTTCAACTCCTGATGTTGAATTAGAAAAGTATACTGCTGGTTCTGGAAAAACAATTAAACAAAAAGAAGCTGAATTTAAAGCGAATAAGTTTCGTAGTAGAAATATGAATCTGAGAATTAGACCTACTGTTTAATTAATACAAGGAGGATAAGTGTTAAAACAACTGAGTCAAAGAAAGATAAAAGAGAACTGGAAAATTTACAAAGAAGAAATTAGAACTTCGATAGTTTCAACTGAGGGAGCTTTAGCTTTTGTTGAAGGTAAGACAGAAGAAACATTAAAAGGGATTTTCAATAGACTTATGAATCCTTTTAATCATCAAATGCATTTATGGATTGATGGTGATCATGACTATTTATTATTAACACACGTTCAAATTTGTGAGTTTACAGAAACAAAAACTTTACTATTGTTTTCGTTGACTCGTACTAAAGATGTTGAGAACGATACTATAATTCAACGCTGGATTGATGGTTATCCTGTAATGAAAACTTTTGCAAAAGAAAATAATTGTAAAGGAATTACAGCTTATACTGATCTTGATTATTTTATTAAAGTAGCAAAAAAAGTTGCAGAATCAGCAAATGAAAAAATAATAATCCGCTACCAATACTACGTCCCATTATAAACTTATGAAAATATACACAGAAATAAATTATGAATGGCTAGATAATCATCTGGTAGAAAAATCCTCAGAATCTTTTGATTATGAAGGTGAGCTTATTCTTTGTGGAGTAGGAAATGGAGGTGGAGGAGGAGGAGCAGATCCAATTTCTTCAGCAATTACTTCAGCAGCTGAAACTATTGATGATGTTGTGAAAGATCCAGTAGGAACAGCTACAGACATTATAGGAGATACTGCTACAACCTTCGGAGAATCTTTAGAGCCTGCAGCAGACATCGCTGGTAATGTTTTAAGTCAAACTGGTGATGTACTTAACGAAGGACTAACTACTGGTACTGAAAAACTAGGTACGTTAGGCCAACCTAACACATCACAGTTTGGTAACTTACAAAATTCTTCTTTTGGTGATCTTACAGGAGGTGCGGCTTATTATGGTAATAAACTAAACAATGAAGTAACAGGTTTGTTTAATTTTATAGGAGAAAAAGGACAGGAACTCACTGACTTCATTCATGGCACTACAAACCCTTCTTCTGTAACTGTAGATCCAGATCAATCAGCTTATTCTGGAACAACAGCAAATAAAAAAGCTGGAGAGTTAGCAGCAAACAAAGCAAAAGCACAGGCAAGATCATCTTTACGAATTAATGCATGAAAAAGTATACAAAGACTGAAATTAATATTGACTCTGAATATGCTGAAGAAGGCGTAGTTAAAGGAAAGTATACTAAGTATTCATCTGATAGAGAAAACTATCTAAACAGAGGAAGAGAAGCTTCCTTATTTACCATCCCTAGTCTCCTACCTCAACAAGATCATAGAAGTACAACAGAATTTACAACTCCTTTTCAATCTATTGGAGCAGAAGGAGTAAATAATTTAAGCTCCAAACTTCTAATGACCTTGCTTCCACCTAATGCTCCTTTCTTCCGTTTAGTCGTAGATAACGCAGAACTAGAAGCACTACTATCAGAACAGAGATCCGAAGCTGAAGAGTCTTTAGCAAAGATTGAACGTATGGTAATGCAAGAAGTTGAAGTTAGAGGATTAAGAGTTCCTATTTCTGAAGCCCTCAAACAACTTATTGTTACAGGAAATGTTCTTGTATATCTTCCTCCTAAAGAACAGGTAAGAGTTTTTCGTTTGGATCGTTATGTAGTTAAACGTGATGCAATGGGTAATGTATTAGAAATTATAACTAAAGAATCTTTATCTCCTCTGTCTTTACCTGAAAGTACTAAAGAACTTCTGACTGATTCTGAATCTGAAGAGACTACAAAGAATTATGATTTGTTTACATGTGTTAAATTTACAGGAAAAAACTGGAAGGTTCACCAAGAATTAAATGGTCTTACAGTTCCAGGATCTGAAGGTACATACACAAAGAATAAGTGTCCTTTTCTTGCTTTACGTTTTACTGCAATGGATGGAGAAGATTATGGACGAGGATATGTAGAAGAATACTTAGGAGATCTAAAATCTTTAGAGTCATTAACTCAGTCTATTGTTGAAGGTTCTGCAGCAGCAGCTAAAGTATTGTTCTTAGTTAGACCAAATGGTACTACAAGAATTAAAACTCTTGCTGACTCTCCTAACGGAGCTATAGTAACAGGTGATGATACTGATGTATCTTCTCTTCAGCTTGGTAAGTCTCAGGACTTTGCTGTAGCACAACAGACTATACAGTTACTACAGACTAGATTATCAAGAGTCTTTCTAATGAATAGTTCTATACGAAGAGATGCTGAACGTGTTACTGCACAAGAAATTAGAATAGCTCATCAGGAGCTTGAGATAGCATTAGGAGGAGTATATGCAGTTCTCTCACAAGAGTTCCAATTACCTTTAGTGGAACTGTTAATGCACAAGATGGGTAAAGAAAAGAAAATACCTGTGTTACCTGATGAAGGATTAAAACCTCTTATTATTACTGGAGTTGAAGCTCTTGGTAGAGGAGAAGATCTAAATAAATTAGGACAATTTATGCAGAGTCTAGTACCTCTTGGTCCAGAAGCATTACAAGAGTTAAATATTTCAGATTACATCAATAGACTTGCAGGATCACTTGGAATTGATACTGAAGGATTAGTAAAGTCTGAAGAACAGAAACAACTTGAGGCACAGGAAGCTGAAGCAGCACAAGCACAAATGGTTAATCAGCAAATGATGGGTAAAATAGCTGAAAAAGCTACTCCAGAAATGGCAAAACAAATGGGACAAATGGGAGGAGGAGAAGCACCTCCACCTCAAATGAATAATTAACTTTAAAAGAGGTAAGAAAATGGCAGATACAATTCAACTTAGTACACATGAAGATTCTGTTACTCCTGTAGAAGGAACTAAAGAACACGAAGAATCTATGATACAACTAGCAGAAGAAGCTAGTTCAGTACAACGTGAAGATCAACAACCTTCATGGTTGCCAGATAAATTCAAAAGTCCTGAAGATATGGCACAAGCCTACAAGGACTTAGAAAAGAAATTATCATTAGGAACGGAGTCTGTTGCGAACAGCGATGAGGTTACATCTCCTCCGCAGACTCCTCAACCAACTATCGAAGAAGCAAAAAAGCAACTAGCAGATCAGGGACTTAATTATGATAAGTATGCAAAAGAATTTAATGATACTTCTGGATTATCTCCTGAATCTTATGCTGAATTAAAAGAAAAAGGACTTGCTACTGAAGTAGTTGATTCATGGATTCAGGGTCAACAAGCAATAGCAGATAAAATGACTGAAGTAGTACATGCTTCTGTAGGAGGACCAAGTGAATACGCAAATTTATTAGAGTGGGCAAAAACTTCTTTGAGTAAATCAGATCAAGACTCTTTCAATAGAGCAATAGAGAGCGACAATCCGAATGATAGTTTGTTTGCTGTAAAATCTCTTAACGCTCAGTTTAAATTGGAAAATGGAAGTCCACCAAATCTTATACAGGGAACTACAGGTGGTTTAGGATCAGGAAGTTATTCGTCATTAGCGCAAATGTCGGAAGCAATGAGAGATCCTAAATATCTTAGTGACCCTGCTTTTAGGGAAGAAGTTTCTAGAAAACTAGAATCATCTAACCTCATGTAACCCAAGAATACACATTCAGTACAGTTAATGCCCTCTGAGGAGGATAACTTTAATTGTCTATGTAGTAATACGAGGGTACGTATCAACGTGCTAGTAAAATAGCATAACTACTTAATGACAATTAAAGGAAAAATATGGCACAAAATTATGTAGGCCATCGTTCTGGTGAGATAAACGCCACCGGAAACACTAGGGCATTATTTCTAAAGCTTTATGCTGGTGAAGTAATGACAGCCTTTCAAACAAAAAATATCATGATGGACTATTGCAGAGTTCGCACCATTAAAAATGGTAAATCTGCACAGTTTATTATGACAGGTAAGAATCGTTCAGCAGCTTACCATACTCCAGGCTCAGAAATTGTTCCTGCAGCTCATGCAAAGCATACTGAGCGATTAGTAACGATTGACGATCTCTT
>JGI24006J15134_10000981_pt1 | contig 16408 bp, 11 predicted proteins | sample LinPmetageLP53_FD_15134 | JGI IMG/M metagenome (IMG submission 15134)
CGACGTTTATCTTTGGGATAATATTCGGATAAATTCGGAGTAAGCTGTGAAGATTATAAAATCAATTTTAGAGGCTACTGAATATTGCAGCGAATTAAAAAATAAAGGAAGTACTATTGCATCTATAAATACTGGAGGAGACTTACATGAAGGACATATGCACTTAGTAAGTGCGGCCAGAAATAACGCAGATATTGTTATAGTAATGATAGATTTTCCATACGAATATTTTAATATGAGTAAGGATGCATTTAATAAATTTTCTAAAAATTATGAGCGTAATATTTTAAAGAAAGATATTAAACTATGTTTAGAAAATAAAGTAGATATCTTTTTTGCTCCAACAATGTGGGATATGTACGGTAAAAAAACAACGAAAATAGGCGTATCTAATGGGTTTCTTAAAAAATCCATCTGGAATGTTGAACATATAATGTCTTTTATTAAAGACTATAATATTTTAAAAACAGATATAACGGTGTTAGGTCAAAAAGACATCCACCAAACCATGTCTATGATAGGTATTATTAACGCTTTAAATTTTTCGGTTAAACCTCTTATAGTACCTACTCAAAGAGACTCTGATGGTTTAGCTTTTAGTTCCAGAAACCGCTTTTTAACGAAGGTCCAACGTGAAAGGGCGTTGTCTGTTTACAAGTCTCTCCAAGAGGTAGCTGAGTTGACCTCGTATCCTCCNGTAAAAGAACTCNGGCGTAAGATTTTTAATAATATAAAGAACGCTCACGGAAGTGTGTGCCACGTTGAGATAACTTGTGCTGAAACTATGGCCCCCTTGGATGTAGTTGATAGACCAACAGTGGTTATTGCCTCGGCAACTTTTGATAAAGTTACTGTTTGGGATAACATCCTAATTAATGCCTGATGCAACCATATACCGAGACCCCTGTGTCCACATAGTCGTCAGGAACTTCTTAGGGGATGGTCTGAAGGAGAAGATTTTAGACGGTCTGAAGCCGTTACTGCCTCATATGGGAAAGGTTTACCAACAAGACCCTGACGGAGTAGATAGGTCACATGATGAGGACGGAAAAAAAGGCGTCTGGGCGTATCCATTCTTTAAAGAAAACCCCGCTTTGGACGATTCATGCTTATCCCTATTTGAATCCCAAATATGGACCCTAAAACTAAGGGCAGCGTTTAGGGAAACGGGGGATATGCTGTTCCAGAGTTACAATTTTACGAACAGCAGTGAGATTCTTCTATCTCGTTATGCGGCAGGAGGGGAGATGAATTGGCACTTTGACCAATGGAGTTTGTGTGCAGCCAGCTATATCTTCTCGATGGATGATGCACCACAGGAAGGCGGCGCTTTTGTTTTGGGCGAAATTGGCATAGAAAACGATGCTATGAAGACAAAAACATACCCCTTTGAGGATGATTTCCTAATACTCTTTCCGTGCAAGGCCACCCATAAGGTCACACCAACAAAGCAGGAAAGGTATTCGTTACAATATTGGGCTGAGTGTCGCGCTGACCGGCCTCAGAAGAGCCCTTATGCTTAAACGGGAGAATATGTTTTGGCATTGGGACGCGGAAATTCCGGACCTTGTATGTAATGCCATTATTGAAAGAGGTCTGGAGTTGTCTCAACTAGAAGCATTAGTAGGAGACGATAAAGAGGGCGCTGTGGACGAAGATGTCCGAAAAACCAGGGTTGGGTTTTTCCAAGAAAATCAAGATGCGTGGCTATTTCATGTTTTATCTGGGTACGTGGAAAAGGCCAATAAGAACTCCGGATGGGATTTTAACATAAACCATCAGCAAGACCCGCAGTTTACGGTGTATGACAAGGATTTTTTCTATGACTTCCACGAAGATTCAAGTTATCATCAAAAGGACATGCGGAAACTTAGCTTGGTTGTTCTTCTTTCCGACCCTTCAGATTATACTGGGGGTGGGTTTGAGTTCCGAGATGCCGACCTGGAAGAAATTCCGACAAAAAAGGGGTCTATTTTAGTTTTTCCCTCTTTTCTATATCATAGAGTGTCACCCGTAGAATCCGGAGTGCGATATTCTATAGTTAACTGGTTTACAGGTCCGGCTTTAGTGTGATGCGGGTGTATGAATAATGCCTTTAGCTAAAATAAACTTTCGCCCTGGAGTGAACAAAGAAACCACTTCATATGGCCTCGATGTACAGGACGTTCCTGGATGGTTTGATTCAAACTTGATCCGGTTTCGCAAAGGTCGCCCCGAGAAGATGGGCGGATGGGAGAAGTTGAGCAGCGGGACCATAGAAGGCACGGGCCGTTCTTTACATACATGGGCCGCGCTTGATGGGTCCAAATACATGGGCCTTGGGACAGAAGACAAGTTCTATATTGAGCAAGGCGGCATTTATAATGACATAACGCCTATACGAGCCACTACTACACTTGGAGCGGACCCGATAACAACGGGCGCAGTAGGAACCTCCGTAATTACAGTAACGGCCAATTCTCATGGAGCGGTTACAGGGGATTTTGTAATTTTTAGCGGAGCCACTACAACAAACGGTATCACCGCCGCGCAGATTAATACGGAACACCAGTTGACGGTTGTAGATTCCAATAGCTACACCGTAGACACCGCTGGAACGGCGGGTTCCGGAACAACTACTGGCGGCGGGTCCGCAGTTATTGCGACGTATCAGATCAACACAGGTCTTAACACCGCTGTATCAGGGACGGGTTTTGGAGCAGGTCTTTGGGGCGGACTGAGCGTAGGGTATGCACAAACAACACTAAACGACAGCGGCGGTATTGATGCGTCGGTTACATCCTTCACGCTTACCGATGCGTCCTCGTTCTTGACGGTTGCTACCACCACCGGCGCAAACTTAACTCTTTTAAGCTCCTCTATTCTAGCAGCGGATACCAGTTCGTTTCCAGACAGAGGCACCATTCTGATTGGAAGCGAGAAAATACGTTACGGTACAAATGTCCTTAATACGTTTGGCGATCTATCGCGAGCAACGGACGGCACTACTGCGGCCACGTCTTCCAGCGGAGCGGCCATAACTTTTGTAGGCATTGTTCTTATAGATAGCGAGTTAATCCAGTACACTGGAAAAAGCACTCATACCATTAATGCGGGTGTTGTTAGAGGTGTACGCGGCACGTTAGCCGTGGCGCATGACGATGGCGCAGTTGTTAAAGAGGCGAGTGACTTTGTAGGGTGGGGAGACTCCTCCAGCACGGCTGCTGTAACGGGGTCTAACATACGTCTGTACGCTCAAGATAATTGGGGCGAAGACCTGATGTTTAACGTCTATGACGGAACTCCATACTACTGGGACAAGACATTAGGGGTAGGAAATAGGGCCACGGATTTTGCTTCGCAGACCGGCGCGTCTGATGCCCCGACCATAACGCGTGGTATGATGGTCTCCACTAGAGACCGCCATGTAATATGCTTCGGATGCAATCCATTATCTGAAACGGCCCAAGATTTGCTGCAAGTCAGGTGGTCTGATCAGGAGAGCCCCTTCGACTGGACCCCTTCCGCTACCAACACAGCCGGGGGTCAGCGTCTGTCATCAGGCTCAGAGATTATCGCCGCTGTGAAAGCGCGACAAGAAATACTTATCTGGACGGACGCTAATTTACATTCAATGCGCTTTACCGGACCCCCGTTTACTTTTGGGTTTTCGCTAGTTGGCAGCAACGTATCCGCCATAAGTCCAAATTCCGTTGTGGCTGTGGGCGATAAGATATTCTGGATGGATACGGAAAACTTCTATGTTTACACAGGTCGTGTCCAGGTGATCCCATGCACGGTTCTGAGATACTTGTTTGACGACGTAAACCTAAATCAGTCGCATAAATTTTTTGCGGCATCAAATAAGATATTTGATGAGGTTATCTGGTTTTATGTTTCTGCGGACGCAACAGAGATAGACAGGTACGTTAAGTTTAATTACACGGAAAACACGTGGGATATCGGATTACTAAGCCGCACGGCATGGGTTGATCATAATATTTTCACCCGCCCACGTGGGTGTGGACTATCAGGCAGCGACAATACGGTATATGTCCACGAAAGTGGTGAGAACGATGATGGCGCTGCCATGGCTTCTTACATTGAATCGTCCGATTTTGACCTTGGTGACGGCAATAATTTTATGTTCATCAGCCGGATTATTCCAGACATAGATATTACAGGCGCTGGATCCACCGTTAACTATGTCCTAAAGACGCGAAATTACCCCGGCGATTCTTTGGCGACTAACTCCACTAATTCAGTCAATGCCACTACGCAACAGTCCTTCACGCGCGCTCGATCACGACAAGCCGTGATACGTATTGAAAGCAGCGAGACAGATATAGCGTGGACCACGGGCGATCTTCGCATCGATCTTCGTCCCGATGGGAGGACTTAATGGCCAGATTGCTTGAACACAGTTTCCCGGACGCTCCTATAGAGTACGATTCGGATATTTTGCAAAGGACTTTCAGAGATATTGAGATGGCCCTTTCTGGAACGGAGTTTCCTTCCAAGGTGGAAGGCAAGGACGAGAACGGCGCTTTAACTTGGTTTATAGGTTGAAATGGCGAGTTTTTATAAAAATGCCAAGGTTGACCTGACCAGCACAGGCGTGACAACCTTGTATACGGCTCCTGCTGCAACGACGGCTATTTTTAAGTCTTTATTAGTGGCGGATGATAGTGGCTCAACATCTACTATCACGGTAACTATAACGGATGCCGCCGCTGCGGTGTTTGTGGTTTATAATGTGAAGGCGACGACAGCGAATGGAACGCTTGAGCTTTTGACGCAACCTTTGGTTATTCAGGAATCCGAGATACTTAAGGTAACTGCGGCAAACGCCAACAGGTTACATGTCGTCGGTAGCTTTTTAGAAGTAACGTGATTTAAAGGTGTTTTAAATGTCATACTCATCGCCAAAGTTTAATGGAGATCCTTCAGTCAAGGCGCTTGCCAGCGGAATGGCCACGCTTGGCCGCTACGGCGATAATTACATGGTTCACGCCAAGGACGGTGAGACTTTTGTCCCAGGCGAGGTGTTGGACGCTAACCCTAAACTGAAAAGCGACTTATTTACCCAGATGCGGGTAATGGGGGTTAACGACCCCGAGCGATTTATTGTCGGTAACGAACTCAACTCCATAAATCCCATAACCGGGCAGCCTGAATTCTTTTTTAAGAAGATTTTTAAAGCGTTTAAGAAAGTCGCCAAGACGGCGCTTCCTGTCATTGCCCCGATAGTTGGCAATATGATTGCACCGGGCATTGGTGGAATTATTGCTTCTGCTCTTGTTACGAAAATGCAAGGTGGTTCATGGGGCGATGTTGCTAAAAGCGCGGCTTTAAGTTACGGGCTCGGCGCATTGGGGTCTGGTGCTTCCAGTGCTATGGCTGGAAAGGGCTTTATGTCAGGCGTTGGACAGGGGCTTACGGCTCCCTTTAGCGCGGCGACGAACCTCTTCAGCGGCGGCCCACAGAACCCGCTTGCTCAAGGCGTCTTTGGAAGTGGAGGACAACTTTTCGGCCAATCAACCGATCTAGGGTTAGGCTTCTCTGGTGGAGATGTGGCGCGATCAGAGGGAGTAGGTGGATTACTCCCGACTTATCAGACAGATCCTACGATGGCTACGGGATTTTCATTCTCCCAGCCTCAACATCTACAAAAGCTGAACCAACCAGCCGGCCAAGTCCCCTTTAGGGAACCAGGTTGGAGACAAGCGCAGGCTAGGTTTAGCGCAGAGGCGAATGTTGACAATATAAGAGCAACTTCCCAACAGGAAGCGCAGGCAATAATAAACAAGCAATACCTTTCTAGTCCTGGAGGACTCTCACCAGAGTTACAGACTCAAGCAGGTCAAGACAAACTTGCCGATGATATTTTTCAGAAGAATTATGCGGCGGCGGGCGGAGGTACGAGCGCAGTAAACACTGCCCCGCTGTATAAGTCTGCTGGGGTGTTCCCTCAAGGCCCCGCTATTCAAAGCGCAGGCACCAACACCGCAGCCGGAGGCACCACCACCACCACCGGCGCCGATGGCGCAACCAAATCACTAACGGGGTCTAAGATGTTGGATAGTATGCTAACCCAAGCCGCTGTCCCAGCCGCGTTGGCCGCAATTACTTATTTCATGGCTGATGATCAGGATGAGTTAACCCCGGAACAGCAACGAGCGCTGGCTGACCCTCAAGGCGAGGCGTATAACCAGTACTTGCAGGGTAAGCAGGGTAATCCAAACTTCAAGAATACGCAGGCCGGCGCCGCGCTGTTGGCGAAAGCTGGGATCGTGGCGTCCAGTGATCCTCAAACATTGGCAACGGCCACAGGAACTAGCTTAGACCAAGCTAAGGCTTATCTCGGAGACATATACGGCAATTCGACTACCGCAATGGCAGCCAAAGGCGGAATTATGACATTGCAGGGCGGTGGTGAGATCATGGGTCCGGGCTCTGGAACCTCCGATAGTATTCCGGCACGGTTGTCGGATGGAGAATTTGTAATGACAGCGGACGCTGTACGAGGCGCCGGTAATGGAAGCCGTGATATGGGGGCCGCTCGAATGTACGACCTCATGTCTAGATTTGAGAGGGCCGCATAATGGTCGAAACAACAACAACGGCGAGTATCCTACGGCAAGCGCCGTTTCTAGAAGAATTCCAGCGTCGGCTTTTGGACCAGGCATTTCTCCGAGGAGAAACGCCGGTTAATGTTCCTGATATTGAAGTTGCAGGGCTCGATCCCCTTACGCAGCAGGCCATTACTACAGGTCAGGGCATTGGGCAGTTTCAGGATTACCTGACGCAGGGAGCGGGGACGATAGATCAAGGTCTGGCCACTCTTCAAAGCCAGACAGCGGGCGTTCCGGGCTTATTTGGGCAGGCGGCTACGCAGGCAGAGGGAACAGGTCAGACCTTTGTTCCGACAGCGCAGGGCTTGCAGCCTTATATGGACCCATACCAACAACAAGTCACTCAAGAAGCACTTGGTGAATACCAGCGACAGGCTGATATACAGCGCAACCAGTTAAACGCTCAAGCTGTTCAGGCTGGAGCATTTGGCGGTGATAGGTTTGGAATTCAGGGTGCGGAACTGGATCGAAACCTGTCCGAAATTAAAAGCCGCCGCATCTTTGAAGATTTGTCCAGGAACTTCAACCAAGCCCAGAATTCCGCATCGACAGCCTTTGAGAACCAGCAAAGGCGCGGGCAAGGCATTTCGCAACTGTTGTCCGGCATAGGTCAGGCGCAGTCTCAGGAGGGTACTCGCTTGGGTCAGGGCATAGGCCAGTTTGGGACTTTGCAAGCCAATCTCGCCGGCATAGGCCAGGGACTTGTTGGCCAAGAGGCGCAGATGTTGTCTCAACTGGGGTCGATAGGTCAAACGCAAAATCAGCGCCTGCTCGATGCCCAGAGGCAATCTGAATTGCAGCAGGCTTACGAGCCTTTCCAAAGAACCGGGTTCATAAGCGATATCTTCAAGCCTTCAATTGGCAGCGCGCAGTCTTCGATTGGTGTGACAACCACGCCGTCTCCAAGCCCCTTATCTCAAGCCATAGGCGTGGGCATTGGGGCTTTTGGCGCCAATAAAGCGCTGGGCAACCCGTTTGGCAGTGCTATTCAATCTTTGGCCGGAGGGCAATGATGCGTAGATCACTGAACAACCGTCCATTGAGGTCGGTCCTCGCCAATCGCAAGATGTTCCAGGGCGGTGGTATTGTTGCCAGCGGCGGTGGCCCACGGCCCATGGCCAACATGCAGCCTAGCGGCATTCTTGCATCCTCTCCCAATTTGATAGATTCAGTTGTGAGCGATGCCATTAATCCGCAAGGCGGCAATACACTGTCCATGGCCGATGGCGGGATTGCTAGGTTTGATAATGGTGGGATAGCTAGAATCGGTCTAGGCGCTTCTCCAGAGGATATACGGTCTCGCGCTATTGGCGAAGGCTCAGATCAGACTGAGCAAGGACGAGCCGAGAGCATGTTCGCTAGAAGTAATAGGTACAGAGGTCGCCTGTTAGACGCCTCTCCTATTCAACCGTATTCAGATTATGTAGATCCCGAAGCTTCCCCTATTGAGGGCGCTCTGGGCGGCGCATGGGGAACAATCGATAGGGGCCTCGCAGCCCTTACCCAAGCTAATCAAGATGCTGGCGAATTCATAGGCGATACCGCCGAGTCTCTCTTTGAAAGAGGCCCCGGAAGTGCTTTAGAGAAGCACGAGCAAATAACAGCCATTAACGATGCTCTTAGACGACAGCCTGATGTGACTGGTGTGTCATCGGGAGAGGTGTCTTCTATTATTAAAAGCACGGCTAAAAAAATGATCGATGAGAACCCCAGCATTTCCGGGGATAATCTATTAGTCGGCATAGCGAACGCCGTTTACAAAATTTCCGGGGAACTTCCGTTAGCTGCTGGAATTATGCGTGGAAGACCGCTTGAAGATCGTACTGCCGAGGGCGGAAGTTTATCTTATGAAGGACTGCCAGCCACGGCTGAAATATTGATGGCAGAAGGCCCAAGAGAAGCGGGCTGGATGAATGCCGAAAATTCTGCGTCCATCCTCGAACCGGCTGTCGAACCGGAGGCGTCCACTGAAGTCGCTGCCGAAGAAGACGCTGTCGAAGCGGCTGTCGAACCGGCTGCTGATTCTGAATCTGCTGACCAAATGATTGCTAGGATTGCGGGAGAAAGTCCTAATGAGATTTTACCTCCAAGTCCTCCCAGGCCGGCTACCGGCAACCAGGATGACGAAGCGGAAATGGCGTATAGGGCAGTGTCTGCCGCCGACCAAGTAAAAGCTGAGTTTCGGGAAGCAGATACCGAGAAAGAACAGAAGGCGGCGCAAACGTCTCTCGAGAGTTATATAGAGAAGTTTAAATCCGCCATGCCGGATTACGAAGGAAAGACCGAAAGCGAAAAGGGAATGGACATCGTTAAGATGGGCATGGCCATTGCCGCTGGAGAAAGCCCTAATGCCATTACAAATATCTCCAAGGGCGTAATGGCCACGATTGATAACTTCACATCAGACGATAAAGAACGCCGTGCCTACAAGCGTCAAGTTGAATTGTCTGCGGCTAAGTATGGGCTGGATTCGGTTGAAAGAGATAGAACTAAACGAGACGCACTTCTTAAGGAAGGAAGAGTCCTCACTCAGGCAATTGCCGCAGAAGATTTTGTCGATTCCCAAGGAAATGAGATTAAAAAGGGTCAGGCGTATCCCGTAACAAGGACTCAGATAGATCAAGGAATTTTCCAAGATCTCCCATTAACTTACACAAATATTTATATAGAAAACGCAAGGAGTATTAAAGCCTATGAAGCAGCGCAAGCAACGGCGATAGCAGATCTGCGTAAAGCGAATGTAATAGGTTATAAGGAAGCCGACACGATTAACAAGAGCCTTAGAGGGGCTAGAGAAGATTTTGTCCATGCCGAGGCTGGAGAGGCTCTTTTATCGGGTGTCGTTGAACAACTTCTTATCAGTCCTGACGATATCACTGGAGCAGAAGGGGCTGCGAAAAAGTTGTGGGGGGAAGTGCTGAATGTAGTAGGGCAAGGAGAAAATAAATCCCAAGTATATAAAACTAGAGAGTTACTCGAAGTAGATATGAAAATGGCGTTTCAGAAGTTGATTCCCGTTGCTTTAAGAAACATACAAGCTGGTAATTCTATCTCAGACAGAGACGTGAGAAACTTGGCCAACGCCTATATTGCGGGAGGTTTCATTGACCAAAATCAAGACGGAACCTTTAGTATTAACGCTGAACTAGCGGGTAAAAATCCAGAGGTTCTTGTAAGGCAGCTTCAACAGACTATTAAAATATTCCGTGATGCTCAGCAGAACTCTTTAATTACTTTTGAGCAAGAGTTGTACAACCTTAGTCAAGCGGAAGCTGGGCGATACGATATAAGATACTTTGAACCTGAAATTAAACGAATGTCCCCTGCCATAAAAGCGTATCAAGCGGCACGGGAAGGAAAAGCGAGAGGGGAAACTTCTGCTGCTACTAGCATGAAAGCACCATCGGTACTTCAAGTTTCTGACTATTTTGACCTTGCGACAGGTGAGTCTATTAAGCCAATACCTAGATGGGAAAAAGAGGGTCGATAAATGGTTGAGATGGCGCTTCCAAGTGGGCAAGTATTAGATTTTGGGGATGCTTCTGATGAGCAGATCCAAAACATACTTTCCACTATGCAGGAAAGTAATCCAGGATTGTTTGAGGAACCTTCTGTGGCTCCCGATATTGGTTCTGCTTCTTATGAAGAATTAAGGGAGTATTACGGAAAAGAAACAGGAGAACGCGATCCCGGCGTTGAAATGACACACGCGGGGGAAATAGAAAGCTTAGGCTTTCAATACGATTACGGAGAGGCTGACAATGACCGTGGTCGAGCGATGCGTCTTGAAAAAAGATTTGGGGAAGGAACTTTTGCCCAAGATAACAATGGGTATTTTTACCTTCTTCTAGACAAAATCTCTCCAGAGTTGAAAAAAGAATATAAGCTTCAAGAATCTGGGACCATGTATGTGAACAGACCTGGGGGAAGTTTCTTGGGACTGTTTGATTTTTCCGATGTTGCCGGCTTCGCTGGTGGAAACAGCGGATCCCTCCTTGCTGGAACTGGAGCCGCTTTAATGGCAACGGGCTTAGGCTTAATTCCGGGATCCATTGTTATGGGTTTGGCTATGGGCGGTGGTAAGGCGGTGGACGAACTTATCATTGAGAATGCACAAGGATTACAGGATCAAACTATCGATGAAGTATACGGCGATATAGCTACAGAGGCACTTTTTGGCGCCGGTACTAATGTTGTGCTAGGAGCAGCCTTTCGTTTAGCTAGACGATTGATAAAAGGGCCTGGGAAACCAGACGGTCAAGTCATATCACAGCTTATGGATCAAGGTCTTACTCAAAAACAGGCTTTACATGTCGCCACGCAAGTAGCAAGAACCAAGGTTCGAGGGGCCATAAAAGCGGGCGCTGTTCCAACCATGTACGAAGCAACCGGCAAACCCATTGCTGGAAGACTGCAAGCTATTTATGAAGGTATCTTCCCCAATCGAAAAGCGGCATTAGCGAACAGAGATTATGTAAACGGTCTGTTTGATAAATATTCAAAATCTGAACTATCTGAAGGGGCTTTCAAAGATCTTCTGGAACAGAATGCGGATGATGTAACACGTCTCATCCAGAATGCTATGAAGGATCCGGATAAAGCTGTTGAGATGGCCAACACCACACTGCGTAAAACCATATCCAAGGAAATTGACTTTTTAATTGACAACTTCCAGCCTGGAAGTGTGCCTTCTGCACAGTGGCAGAAAGCTATGGGGATGACTGTTAAAGCATGGCAAGCAGGTTCCGCTAATCTTTACAAACACGCTGACTCTTTGTTGGGGAAAACTGCTCAATTTGATAAAAATATCATCAGAACAAGGATGCTTACAGAACTTGGCTTGCGAGAAATAGTCAAGAAAGATGGAACGAAGAAGCTTGTAGATTTGTCTCCGGGTAGTTCAACATTGGCAACTCTTCAAGGATTGCAGGAAAAGCCGATTATTAATTATATCCTCAACAAGAAAACTAATTACACCTTAAACGAACTAAACACGTTGCGCCATACGCTTAGGTCGCAAGGGAAAGACCCAGAGTTGGTCGGAAGTGTGACAGATCACCAGATTAAAAATCTTGTCGAAGCTCTAGATAACATGATTACTCAAAAGGCCGACGATATAGGTTCGATTGTGGGTAGGCTGAATAAGGGGGGTTCAGTTAGCTATAAAGAGCTTGGTATACCCAACCCCGGAAGTGGTTTCGGAAGTTTCAAGACAAAAGGCAATCGCGGGCAAGTCGTGGCCGTAGATAAAAGCTTGGCTATTGCAAATAGTAAAATGAAAGGGTTTGAGCTTCTGCAACGAGCTAATAAGCAGTATAGCGACGGCGCTGAACTGTATAAATCCGGTGCCGCTAATATGCTGTTTAAGAATATTGATGATGGGTACTTTGACGATCTGATAAAAGTTGTCAGCACTGTAGTTGAAAATAACAACCCCCTTCAGTTACAGAAATACCTTAAATTGGTTACCCCAAAAGGAACCCAGATAGGCCAGATAGAGAAGGTCAGACCTGGCCAGTGGAGAGATATCAGTGATGCTGTAAAAAGGGTGAGAGGGGGTCAAGGCAACGTCTCTGACGTTAATAAAATGATTAACAGTTTAGTCATAGACGAGCGTGTACTTCCAAGACTTCAGACGTGGCTGGATGATATGCCCGTAGATCAAGGTTATAGAAAAGTAGTTCTAGATGATTTTCTGAAGACGATTGATGCCTATGCTGATCAAGCAGCAGCAGTAGCAAACCCAGAAGCTTTCAAAAATATCAATCGCAGTCTGCTCAGTGGAACATGGCTCAGAAATGCAAGAGATACATCTAAATCCAGAGGAACTTTTGACCCAGATGTGTTTGCTCAGAAATTTAACAACTTGGGGAGAGAAGTTCAGGATGAATTATTTGGTAAGAAATTAGCCAACGATCTTCGCAATACCACAAAAGATTTCTTTCTTGTAGCAAAGGGGAAGGAAACAGGACGGTTAAACTTTATAAATCAAGCCGCCGATAGCATTAACAATAAAAAAATGGCTGATGTAGTTAGGGGTCTTCAAAATGATCTCGCCGTCGCTGAAAGACAAAGCCAAGATGCTTTGTTTCAAGCGGTTAGAAACGGCACCATCGTGGACGCAGACTCTCTAGTACAGGCAGCAGTAAAAAACCCACGGCTTGTTGATTCATTGAGACGTGAAGTTGGGGAGGATGTTTTTAATTCTCCAGGGGGTCTTCGTGACATGACTATGCAGCGCATAGTCAAGCAAGGTTTTCCCGAAGGGATTACGGATGATGCGGTGGCGTCTGGTAAATTCGCGCAGAACATGGAACGCACTATTCTAAAAATGAATGAACAGGGGGGATTGTCCAAGATACTTGGTGCGGAAACCGTAAGGGATCTTCGATCTGCCGTTAAGATGTCGGAAAAATACGCGAGTGATCTTTCTCTTAAAGGAAAGGGTGGTTTGGCATCTGCCGCTTTCGCTGCCGGCATAGGTATGCGGATAATAATGGAACCTGTTTCAGCCATGGGGGAAATCGCTAGTATTATGTTTGTTGGACGCATGATGCGTAATCGCACGTTCTTGAAATGGATGACCAAGCCAACCATCAGGGCTAGAGATTACAAAGCTGGACTCAATGCCATATCTGAAAGAATCATGAAAGAGGCAGCGGCAGACGGTAGAGCAATTACAAAGAAACAGGCAGAAGCCCAAGCCCGCAATGAGCTTGGAGAATTAAACATTGCTGGAATGCGTCTCAGAGAATTAGCATGGGCAGAATCAAGAATGATAGGCGCGCTTCAAACTTCTGGAGCGGTTGATTCCGAATCACGGGAGAGTATCGGAGAAGCTGTTTCTGTTGTAGAGCAGCCTATCAGACAAGCGGTTGAGGGACTTGATGTATCTGGTGCTTCTCTTGGTCAGGGTGCTGCTGTTACTCCAGCGCTTGGGGGAAGTCTTACGTGAACAGGCGCGAAGAGAGGCTGGACTTGATCGAGCGACCATACTTGGAGTTGGTTAGTGAAGCTATCTGAACATTTCGCGCTATGGGAACTGACCAAGTCTCAGGTGGCGGATCGAAATAATATAAAGAACCTCCCAGACAAAGAGAGTACGCAAAACTTGGAGTCTACCTGCGAGGAAATACTAGAGCCTGTGCGGCGCCATTATGGAAAACCTATAGCACCATCCAGCGGCTATCGATGTCTGGCATTGAACCGGGTTCTCGGATCCTCTGATAGGTCGCAACATACCACGGGACAGGCGGTGGATTTCGAGGTTCCTGGTGTAGCCAACATGGACCTTGCACGGTGGATCATGGATAATGTTGATTACGACCAGCTTATTTTAGAATTTTACAAGGAAGGCCAGCCAAACTCTGGATGGGTACATTGCAGCTATGTCGGACAAGCAAACAGAAAACAAGCCAGACGATTTGACGGTAGAAGCTGGGAACCGCTGTCCTAAGTGCGGCTGCGATAAACCGAAGANNTTCGTCCATGGCCATTACCAGTGCGTTGATTGCAAATGCATAGCTGACGGCGANTGCTGCCAAGGGGAGATGGCCGATGGCTGAAGAACCATACATTCCCCGAGATCTTATGGGGGTGCCAATACCACAGTCGGCAGCCGAGGGAATCATTGGTGAAGGGACTCCTAGTGGAGATGACCCGCAGGGAATCAGCCAGCAGCAAGTAAACAGTTATCTCTGGAATGAGCGCCCGCCGCAGGGAATCGGCCAGCAAGTTATCCAGGGATCTCCCGTACACGGGTATATTAACGCGGACATAGCCCCCGAAACATCTACCCCAACGCAAACTGCGTCTTCCTCTAACATAAGTGGGGTTCTAAATGTTGCCGATCTTTTACAGCTTAGTGGTAGGTACAACCGTGGTGACGCGGAAGAAAAATTACCCGAAAACATAAAAAGGCAGTTTGGATTACAGAATCGTGAACATAGATACAGAGATTATGAAGTAACAGCTACGGTAAAACCGTCTGAAGTATTAAATGGTATTGCTCCTGAATGGATGACCTTGGACAAGGTTAGCTTAACTCTTGGCCAGGGACGCAATAGATTGATAGACGAAATGGGTGGCGTACATAAATCTGGAACCAGAACACGCGGTGCTGAAATTGCGGGGGGTATTGGTGATCTTGGGTTAACCGCAGAATACATGGAGCGCGGACTTTACGATGATCCAAACAGTGAGTTTTCTGTTGGTGCAACTTATCCTCTGGGAGACGGACGGATTTCTGGAGAGTTTCGTAGAAATCTAAATCCTGGTTCTCAAGAACAAAGGGAGTTTTCCGCCGGTGCAACTTATCCTCTGGGAGACGGACAGGTTTCTGGGGAGTTTCGTAGAAATCTAAATTCTGGTCCTCGACAAAAAGATAAAACATATATTGGGGCTAACTTCACAACACCTTTCCAAGAAGGCGGCATTGTTCTTCCAAATCCTCCCAAGCCGGATAATTCTCAGGCAGAACGATCTGCAATAAACAGGCAGCAATATCTTGAAGACGAAGTACCTCCTGGGGAGGAGTGGCCAGATGAGAAGTATCTAGCTATATCAGAGCTTTTGGATCGCTCTGTTCTGCCGGGTGGCGAAAGAGATCCTTTGTTGAATCCTGATCGACCTAGGACAGTGGACGGCGAACCTGTTCCAGTGACTGACGCAGAATATATGATGCGCGAAGCTGGAAGGTTTCCAAACAGGCAGAACCCTCTAGCGCTAATAGGAAGGGACGAGACGCTCGAAAAGACAGCCACGGCAGATATGAGAGACGTGACGGCTCGAGGGGTCTACACACCTCCAGAACACGCTTACGAAAACCTTTCTCCTGGTAAAAAATATTTAATTGGGAAATCGGATAGGCCAGAGCTATTAGATGATCCAGGCGGAAGTGTGATAACTGCGGCAGAAACTTTCGATGAAGAGTTTGGCCCACAGGTTATTTTGCAAGGGACGCCAGCACACGAGTGGATGCACGCGGGTCTAAATGCAATTCGTAAAGCAGACCCTGATTTTGAACTCCCTAAATTCCCTAGCAAATATGCAGTTAACGATGAAGAAATGTGGGTGCGCTTAATACATGCACACACGGAGGATCTTTCTGCCGTACCAGTGACTGAGCCTCTTGCCATAGATGAAAGGGCGCAGTTTGATGATGATGGGTTTGTGAAACAGGAAATACTCAAAACGAAACTTCAAGAGGATAGCTATTTTATTAATAAAACGGGTGAGGATACCGATTATTGGTTATCCCAGCCTTCGGCCATACGCGGTATAAATTCAATACTGGAAAAGGCGAATGAGGTAGGGAGAGAATTAGGTTCCTTTGACGTTACGGAAACACCATCCGATAGAGCGCAGTTCGCTCCTGGCAGTCAAAGACGATACGAAGGCGCGGAAATAAGTGCCAGGCAACCTTTCCAAGAAGGCGGCATAGCCTCCTTGCCCCAGAATCCAGTTCTTGGCGGACAGCAGCACATGCTCGCCTACATTACCCCTGAAGAAGCTTCCACTCTCAGAGCGCAAGGTGGCGGCGTAGCGCCTGACGGTGGTCAATATACTGGTCCGGGTGGGATTGCTAGTTTTGTTGTCGGTGGCGAAGGTGCCACATCATCGCCACCTTCTGGACAGGCGCAAGCCTCCACACCGGGCAATGTTGGTACAGGTTCTACATCCAGTGGTACAGGTTCTACATCCAGTGTCACTAGCTATAGTCCTTATGGGAATGTACATGGAAAAATTCCTGGTACGAAGGGGTTTGTTTCAATGTTCTCCGCAGACAATGCAAC
>JGI24006J15134_10000983_pt1 | contig 16387 bp, 24 predicted proteins | sample LinPmetageLP53_FD_15134 | JGI IMG/M metagenome (IMG submission 15134)
AGAAATTGATAAATTAGAAAAAATATTAGATGGTGGGGCTGATAATGCTTTCCGCACAGAAAATCCATACAGGTATCTTTATGAACATATAAATGTGCGAATGCCGGAACGCCCAAATTTTGATATTGGCAATATCTTAGGTTCCTATGCTCAAAAGTTTCCAATGGTGGCAACTAAAACACGCATGGATAAATTAAAACAACAAGGGATTGATGAAATTGATAAGCGTCTGCAAGAGGCACTTGATAAGATACCCGATGTTGAAGGCTTAATAAAGGATAATGCACAAAAGGCAAAGGATGAATGGAATAAGATGTTCTAACCAAAACTTTATTAACTTGTATGGATGGTTGAGTATTATGATGATAGGTAATAAAACCACATTATACAAAAAAGCAGGGAATGGCAACATTCGCCAATGGTCTATTTGGATTACTGATAGTTACAATACTTTTACTATACATTCTTCTCATGGATGGTTAAATGGTAAAATTGTTGAAGATGCCGGATTGGAAATTCATACAGGAAAACAAAATAGAGATGCTTTGACTCAAGCCCAATTTCAAATGAAATCAAAGATTTCAAAAAAGAGAGATGAGGGATATGTTGATTCTCCTTCTAAAGCAGAAGTTAATTTTGTATTACGCCCAATGCTTGCAGTTAGTTTTACTAAAAGAGGCCATACCATTGAGTTTCCGGCAATTGCTCAAAGAAAGTTTGACGGTGTGCGTTGTTTAGGTTATAAAGATGATTCGGGAAATATCATTCTTGAATCGAGAAAGGGAAAACATTTCCCACACCTAAACCATATAAGGGATGCTATTGCTAAACTCCCTACAACACTAATTTTAGATGGTGAATTATATTCAGAAACTTTGACATTTCAACAAGTTGTAGGTCTTGTTAGGCGTGAATCATTAAAACAAGGTGATGAAGAATTATTAAAACAAATTGATTATCGGTTATATGATTGTATTGATTTGGAGGATAAGAAAATGCCCTTTATTGAACGCTATGATATAATTGAAGATTTTGTTGATGATAACCCTTCTCCAAATTTAGGATTAGCCGAAAACTTTATGGTAGTTGGGGCAATTGATATTAAAAGATTAAATGCACAATTTGTAGCCGAAGGATATGAAGGAGTAATTATTAGAAATATTTTCGCACCATATGGAATTAACAAACGGTCAAAGCATCTTCAAAAATATAAAGAGTTTAAGGATGATGAATATGAAATCGTTGGATTTGAAGAAGGAAGTGGTAATGACAAAGGAACGGTTATTTGGGTATGTAAAACCTCCGCAGGGAGATTGTTCAAAGTGAGGCCAAGAGGCACAAGAGAACAGCGTAAAACATGGTTTAATGATGGTAATAAACACATTGGCGATAGATTAACTGTCCGATTCCAAGAATTGACTGATGATGGCATACCACGCTTCCCCGTCGGTGTAGCAATCCGTAATTATGAATAGGTGTTATTAAATAACAAAATAGATAAATAGTATCTATGGCAGGTTATAATATTCAATGCGACCCCGGCGATTTGTATAGTCGGAAGTGTTATACTGTGTATTGCACCGATGCAAGTGGGGCTGATTGCACTTGTGGTTCAGCAGGTTGCACCGAACATCGTGAAGAAATTATTGACTACACTTCCGGCGGCGACCCAATCTCCAAAAAAACCGGCAACGGTGTCCCGAAATGGATGGCTTGGATTCCTAATTTGACGACTCTTGACCTAAGCGGTAATGCTTACCGCCCATACGGTGAAGCGGGGATTCCATACACACGACAAGGTTCAGTAATCGGGGGTCAATCCTCAACATCATCTCAAAGTGGTTCTTCTTTACCTTCACTCCCTTCACCAACTCATCCACTCGTAATAGGTGGCACAATTACAGCATTAACTGTTGGTGGATATTTGGCATACAAGAAGTTTTCAAAGAGGTAATTAATATGGTTTCTCCTTTCGGTTCCGGAACTCTCCCTTCAGGTGGTGCAGACCCCCAAGATTTTTACTATCTAAATTATGTGATGCCCGGAAGTTATTCTCGCAGAATGTATGAAACAAGATTGTGTAGTCCTTATTGGAATGTTTTTGGTTGTAAAACTGACCCACAAACAGTAGGTCAAACAACAATGACGGAAGAACAGGCCGATGCTCAAGCAACATCCGATGTAGCCGCAACAGGAGATGCGACTATTCAAGGTATGATTGATGCGCCACCACGCACACATTTGAACCCAATCATAAGTGTTGTGGGTGGATTGGGTGTAGGTGTTGGAATAATATATTTCTTTATGAGAGGTCGTTAAAATGAAATTGAGAAATCACGCAGTTGGAATTATGTTTTTCGGGATGTCCACCGCAATAGGCGGATTGGTTTTATATTTAGTGGATGTGAATATGAATGACTGATGAAAATGATAAGAAAAATACTGCCGCCCGTCAAGCATGGCGTGGATGGATGGTCCCCGCAGTAGGTTCAGCCGCTTTCTTTGCATCAATGCTTCTCGGCGGTTTTAGAAACTATAAAAACTACGGTTTCCCAACTCATGTATTTACAAAAACTGATTGGGTTTTATTATCACTCCCTGCCGTAGTGGTGATTGTGGCCCTTTCGGATGTATTTTTGAACGGGCATGAATACGAAGCAGAACCGGCTGAATGAAGGTGAAAATATGAAAGATTGGTTTGTTATCTCCGGAATTACTTTCGCAGTTTTTTTAACAGAGGCGTTGATTCATTATAATTATGGTATTAATGAATCTTCAAACCAACCAATTAGTTTAAGCAATTTCAAATTTCCTAATGGGAGTAGATTCATAGTTATGGCCGGAATTGTAATGGTTGCATCAACCATCAGTAGTAGTTTAATTACATTTGTTGAAAATAAATTATCTTAATTTTTGGCTTACGGTTTTTCTAAAAGGCGTAGTTATAAATAAACATACGGATAATTGAAAGATATGGTTGATGAAAATATTGATATAGATAAAATTATATCAGCCATAGAAGATGATGAAGTAAGTGATTTACTTCGCCGTAAAAACGCATATATGGATGAAAGGAAAAGAACATTAGGAACAGAATACTATGTTTCTAAACAATTTTGGGACCGGATGTGGGAAAATGAATGGGATGCTTTGGCAGAAAGAATGAATACTATTTCCGAAGAGTCAGAAGAATTAGACAATGTAATCATTGAATTGCCTACGATTGACTATGATGGTGACACCTTAACATTATACACCTTTGAAGATTTCACCTTAATGCACAACCAAGGCATCTTTAGAGATACGAAGTTTTTAATAGATAAGAAAGGTAAATGGACTAAGAACATAGTGAATGAAATGGCAACTTATGGATATGAACATATTAAAACAATAATCATTTCAAGAGAAAAATATTTAATAATGAGGGAAATAAATGGATAAAAAAATGGATGATTTTGAAGCAATTGCTGTTCCGGAATTAATGACGGCTAAACAAATGATTATAGTTTGTATTATAATTGAAGTATTCATTCAATCATTCGCATTAATTGTTTCACCGACAGCATGGTGGACTTGGCAATTATTAGGATTTATTACAGCCACAAATCTTGGTGCAGTAATCCTCGCTATTTCGGCACAAAATTCAGCAGATAAAATTGCCGTTGTGTATCAAAATATATTTACACCCGATTTCTATTATACAGTTAAATTATTAACTGATTTTAGAACCATGATTGATGAAGAGGCGGCAAAGGAAGGTAAGGATATGCACGATGAATTAGGAGAAATTGCCCCTAAATTATACGCTTTAGCCCGTAAATATTTAGATGCTCGCTATGCCCAAGATTTTGCTATCCCACCTAATCTTGAAGATTTGGGTATAACGATAGATGAAAACTTGGATATTACAAAATTAAAGGATGAAGAATTATTCAATAATGAAGGATAAACTACACACCTTGTCAGATTAACTAAATAGTAAATGCCTTAAATAATTATTATGGATAGATTAAAAACTTTGTTTTTAGGTATCGGTTTGATGATTACTATCTCTATGTTTTGGTTATCATCAATTTGGTCACGCTTTGGCTTTGCTGACCCCTTTCAAACAACCGAATATATTTTAAGTGATATTCAATGGTTAGGCCCCGCCGCATTTATCTTTGATATATTGTTCTTCTATTTTATTTACAAAATAATTTTACCCAAAAAAGAGGATGACCCACACCGTAATTGATGATACCATCAAAGAAGATTCTTAAAAGAATTGTAGTCGTCAGGTCTTGAAACCTTACAATGCGATTGTATGCCCTTAATGGCGAGTGCGAAACAATAGGGCGCACTATTAAATAGCAAGAACAATAAACAATTAATATCTCAAGGGATATGGAAGTGTAATAATGGCTAATCAAGACCCGCAACCGGAAATCTATACTACAAGGCATAATTTTGACGCATCAGCCGTCTTGGTTGCCGCAGGGACTACTAANCTTGTAACAATTTATACTAATCAAGCAAACAATGAAGAAGTCCGTCTTTATGGTATTGCTGTCCGTATTATTGACGAAAATGGAGATAGTGTAACTACACTTACTGATTTCGCTATGAGTATTCAAGTCGGACCTAATAATGTTCCTTCTAATCAATTTGATGTTGGTTGGTTGCACACCAACCTCGCTAATGGTGGAAGCGTTTTGATGCTACCTACTCCGGTTCTTGCACTCTTCCAACAACCGCTTGCAGTAATTATTGAGGCTAAAACCGCAATAGCACAGGCGGCTAACCGTGAAAGAACCGTTGTTGTTGATTTGATTGGCGAATTGGCTATTCAAAAAGCACCTCCGGGTCGCCAATGAAGCCTTAAATAGCGAGAGCCACAATTGATTTGTGGTGAAGTTGATTGTCTATGCGAAGGCAGGTGTATGAATGGAAAAATATTATGCCTACGGGTGAAACCGTTATCCTCAATAAGAATCCCATTCTTAAACCAAATGGGGTTTATACGATAGCATTACCGGCCAATGTCCCTGTTGATATATTTATTGGTGGAAAGGGTAATAATCTTGACATTCCGGCACAATTATCTGCTACACAATTTGTTGTTATAGATGCTATTGCAGTTTGGCCGCAAAATCTTGCCGCACAAATATATGTGAATACTACTCGTTATTTTGAGAATCCCGATAGGTCTGTTTCAGAAGGAATCACCGGCAATCTTGTTCCATTCCCCAACGGCCAAGGTGGAATCTACAATTTTGATTATAAGATAGGATTAAACCCTGCGGTTTATATTGCACCGGGTCAAACATGGGGTATTGAAGTAACTCCCTTAGTGGACATTCCTGAATATACAGGCAACGATGCTACGGACATCAACACAGCGTTTTGTTTTGTTAAATACCTTTTAATAGATGGTGCGGATTCGTTAGTGGCAAAACAATTAGTTTCTGCCGGATGGGATATAACTGTTGAAAATATCGAAAGATTCAAACAAGATTTGGTTAAACATAATCTATTTGCAGGTATTGATGTAGGTGATGATTGATATGGCTATTTCAAATCAACAATACCAATGGAATCTATTTGGGAACGGTGCGTTTGTCGCCGCCGAGTTTCCCATAGCGGGTGGGGAAAATAGTATTTTTGTAGGAAACTATGGAACGGCCCAAAATGGTAATTTGAATGCCGTGGCTATGGTGCAAGATACTGAGTTTGTAGTAGTTGAAAAGATTGCTTGCACACCCGGCGTATCGCCCGAAGGAAGTGTATCTGATGCGGGTTCGCTGACAACATGGATTCCAAATATGTGTATTCAACTTGTAATTGAATCGACAGGATATTATCGTGACCCTCAAAATGTATATTCATGCGGAATATCAGGTATGGCATCACCTTATCCGGCATCTATTGATGTAATTCCTTATTATGAATTATGGCCTCCAATATATATTATACCCGGACAGGTTTGGGATGTGCGTTATACATTTTATAATGACCTACACGCCGCTTTTGACGAGGGTTATTTCACATCCATACCAAATAATGTCTGTTTAGGGCGAGTTTATATTAGATATACACTTTTTACTGATTCGGATTCACTAATGGCTAATAAATTATTAAGTTTAGGCTTGCCCGTATCTGTTGAATCTGTTCAATGGTTTAGGCGATTATTGTTGAAATCGAAGGGTCTTGAAACCGAAACCTTTAATTTTTACCTGAAAGCCTCACGCAAGTATAGAGAAGATGAGGACAGGAAACAAAAGATGATTGGTCTAAAAAGGTATAGTGGTTTAGAATGATGTTTATTAAATAGTTAAAACGATAATGGATAAGTGAGTATTATGTCAAATAGTGTAAATCCGTATGGCTCTCGTAGGAAATATACCGAAGCCTATAATAAACAGGCTTTGCAGACAGGCTATTCCCAAAAAGGTGATAGTGTCGATGGAACACCGCTTCCATATCAAGAGCAAAAGAAACCTTTTAACAATCCCGACTCTAAACCTGTAAGGGAAGGTTTAGACCCTCAAATGTATGACCGTCAGACTAAATCTCCGGTATCTCTTGGGACACAGGAAAAGGCATTATTTACATCTGTATATCCTTGGCATTTAGTCCCTCGTTATACTTCTGCGAATGTAATTCAAAGACAACAACATAATTTCGTAACCACTAATCTCCCTACTAATCAATATCTTGATGTTCTTGTTCTCAATGTTTCAAGAGCAATTGGTTCTGCCGCATCAGTAACTCCTGTGGCAATACCGTCAACTGCTCCCGTAGTGCCTACACAAACGCTTTCAACAGCAGGTGAGGCTATGTCGGGTAGTGTGCCTTGGGTGGCATCAAATAATCGTTTCCCAACGGGTTCGGGCGGAACACTAAATGCCGCACCTGCCGCATCATTAATGAGTCCGGGTTCATCGGGTGATTTTTACAAAATTACTTCCTTTGGACATAGTGAAGCAAGCGCAACAGCAGGTGTAACTTATCAAATGTGGGTTGATGGTCGTTTAATGATGGAATGGGCAGATTTTCAATGGTCGCCGGTAACTCCACGAAGGGACCAATGGGATTTTGAAGTGCCTCTTTTTGTTGAACAACAGATTTTATTTAGAGTCATAAATGAAACGGGCGTAACAATTAATACCGGCACTATGGAATCTGCATTTGTCGGATGGTCGGAACAAAAGATGGGATTCTTGGAAACCGATAAGATTCAATTAGAAACAGTTGGTTGATAGGTGAATAATCGTGGCGAATACATATACAGGTTCTAATTCGGGTCAAAGTGGTCTTGAAGTAACTGATGGAACAATTACAGGATTTGGCATCAATAAGATTACAGTTACATCGGGCGATTTAATTTCTGCTTCAAATGGGGCGGCAGTAATTGATACCTCCGGTGGAGGCGGTGGCGGTTCAGGAACCGTAACTTCTGTAAGCACTACGCTTTCAGGGATTTCAATTGCTAATGCGTCAACAACTCCGGCAATAAGTGGAACATTAGGTGTCGCTAATGGTGGAACGGGGGCCACTACGCTTGATGATGGAGGAATACTTCTTGGTTCAGGAACGGGTGCTATCACGGCTACTGCACAACCTACCAATGGTCAATTAGTCATTGGTTCAACAGGGGCAGACCCCGTTTTGGCAACATTAACCGGAGGAACAGGAATTACAGTTTCAAATTCCGCAGGTGGTATTTCAATCGCCGCAGATAATAATGGAACAATGAGTAGTTTTATTCTCTCGGATGGTTCCAATACTCAAACAATTGCTGATGGAAATACATTAAGTATATTAGGTGGGACAGGTTTAACATCAACAGTTTCCGCCACCGATACTGCAACTATTGTGTTGGATAATACCCCCGTCACCGCAGGGAGTTATACTGCGGCAGACATTACTGTTGATGCACAAGGAAGAATTACTGCCGCCGCAAATGGTTCGGGTGGAGGTGGTGGAGTAATTACCGCTACGGCCAATGGTGCGAATAACCGAATTGCTACATATTCTGCCGCTACTGCACTAAATGGTGAAGCCAATTTAACTTTTGATGGTAGCACATTATCAATTACAGGTGCATTAGCAAGTAATGGGAATATAGGATTCTTTAACACAACCCCTGTTGCACAACAATCAGCAAATGCTTACAGTTTTCAACCGTTAAATCCCGCATCTTTGGGTGATTTAGCAATTACAACGGAACAAAACCTTCAAGACATAGAAACATCAATAAGTGAGATAATTTTATTATTACGAACATATGGATTACTCTGATGTAAAGTATCAAATAGATAGATGTATAAGAGATAGATATGGATGATGTTTGTATTAACTTCCGACACGAAGATGTTGAATTACTATTCACTGTAATGGGTCAAGTAACTTGTCAAGGAAAAGAGGGTGCAACACAATTATTGCGTATTATAAACACTCTTGAAGCGGCACTTACTGTGGATGAAGAATAATTTAAGATAATCCGGTAGTATGCTCATCAAGTGATTCTTCATCAATCTCTTCTTCTAAATAAATATCTTCATAATCTGAATCCTTTTTAGATTTAGTTTCGGCTTTCTTTTTAGACCCGTTCATATCATTTTTACTACCTAATACATCTTCCCAACCAATTCCAATTAGAGTAAGTATTCCAACGATAAGGATTCCGGCCAACTTAAATGCACCCATATAATCAACGGATGCTTTAGTTTCCGATGATGATTCTTTCTCAATCATAAGGAATTATTGTGCTTCTTGCTATTTAATAATTTATAAATTAGTTTGACGCTTTTCATCTTCGGCTTCAAATGTATCTCTCACCCAATCACTAACTAAGTGATATAAATTATCTGTATAATTATCAACACCCCACCTTTCAATAATGTCTCTAATCAATCCATCATATTTTTTGACTGACCCTTTATGGACAGTTAATATAAGTTTATGATTACAAGAAATATCCTCAATTTCACCCGTCATAGGGTTTTCAGCACCCTTTTTAATTATATTAATACACTTACCCGCAATTGGAACACGCCTATATGATTCTCCACATTTAGTGCATCTTACCTTTTGTTGTCCATAAGCCCTTAAATTACCACGCATATCCCTTATTAAGTGGCGATTAATCAACCGCCCTGCTTGGTCTTTATTATCAACACAATGTAAAACATTCCCTAATTCAAACTGCATCATTGTTTTTTGCCTCATAGATTCAAGTGTATTGTAAGGATTATTTTTTGGAGATTCACAGGCATCTCTTGTTTCGTGAGTGTAAGATGATATAAATGGGTCTTTGCCTTCTTCAATAAGATTTTCAACTGTTTTGATTCCTAATTTTGAAGCATCTTTAGCCGGTGGCCTATCCATTGTCCCTTCATAAAATGTGATAGGATATTTCGATAATACATCAACATTCAATGCTTCCTTATCAATTTCCGTAGGCTCGATAGTAGTTGTTAAAATCAAAGGTGCATCCATCAGACCACCACGATTACCGGGTAAATAAGAACGGGAAAAGTTGAGCAAACCATCTAATAATAAAATTATTGCATCAATATCACCATCACAATTCCTTCGCTTGGCCGCATGGAAGAATGGATGTCCATAATGTCCTTTTATATCTGCGAATCCTACAATTCGTGCTAAGATGGCTCCTGAAGTGTGTGGGGCGATACCCATAATTAATTGGCCTATTAAATCGCTTTGGGATTTACAATTATAATATGGTTCCAAACCATAAAGTGTAACCAATAAATCATCAACATAACGGGTAGTATTGAGTAGGTTTTCAACACAATTCATTGGCAATACAACATCTTGTGCTTTAAGTCCGACTACATCGGTATCGCATTTCACATCGTAACCTAATTCTTTTGCCTTATCTAAACTCATGCCAATTTCCACAGGCTTAAAATGAGTCATAGTAATATCGACCATATCAAAACGAATGGTTCCATCTCTAAAGGTTGAGATATTGTTTTTATACCGCAATAATCCCTTTACAATATCTTCGCCAAGTTTCTCTTTACTTGTCATCCCCTTTACACCTTTTACATGAGGGTTGGCTCCAAGATATTTAATGTTATTAGCCTTACCAAATATAGGTCTTGAAACCTTTGCTTCTGCTGATTTGACTTTATCAATTGCTGTTTCCCATTGTGTTTTAGGATTTATTTCACCCCACAATTCATCATCTTTCCCAATCCATTGAATGCCATCAAATAGTGTTGCATCATTACAAGTGCCACAAACACCCTTAGTAGTAAATGATGAACAGGGTTCACAATATCTTATACCACATTGTTTCGCATCTTGTCTGCTAACTGCATCAATAAGTAATCTCTTTGCGCCTACTTTGTGGCCTACGGTATATAATGAATGTATTGGAGGCTTCATTTCCCTCATTTTACTCCCTTCCGGTTTTCCCATTCTCGCACCAATTCGATATGTAACTCTTGGCCGAATACATACATCAAGTGGTTTTAATAATTCATTAACATACTCAACGGTATTCAAATTTAATATATTGGGAACATCCCTCATATTGGTAGTCAAAAATTGCCATAAAGCGGCTTTTTTACCTTCGGCCTTCTTATTTTTCCCAACATCCATACAAATCCGATACGCATATTTTGGATTTTTCATAATTCCATCACTATCTGTTTCTTTTAATGCAACTAATAATTCTTGGGGCGATATATTATTGAAGAAAGGTATATAATCGGGATGAATTGGAATTTCATATTTTTTACTTTGAGTTAATGCCTCTTGGAAATCTAAAGGAATGTTCAATCCCTTCTCTTCCAATACTTGATTATGCCATTCAGCCACATAGGGCGATTCAATAAGTGCATGATTATTTTCAACAAACTCACCGACGGGAATTAATATTTCGCCCATGTCCCAAATCTTTTCGATAGTATAATTTGGGTCGGTTGGATATTGGAAAGGTAATTCACTCATATCATTAACCATCTTACCTGAACCATCCTTGAATTGTATATAAGGGCCATCAATTGAATCACATGGCGTAACTACGGTAGCCTTTCCCGGCCTTTCATACTTCATTTGTGTCCCAATAATGATGAAACCGGATAATGCTTGCATAGATGCCGGATGAACCGATGTTGTCGCTAAACCCGCAAGTCTGCTACGGCCATATCTTAACCTAAATCCACCTTCAGCCATAGGTTGTGAAAAAATTGGTCGCCCTGCTAACACATCGGCAATATACTTTGTATTTGGTTTGACTTCATTATCTGCACTTTTACCTGTTGATTTTGCGAATGGCCTTAACCACTCCCAACCATTTAATTTTAGAGCATCAACATATTTTAGAATCTTAGGGGCTTTTAGAACCAAACCTTCACAAACAACAAGTAGCATTCCTTCTCTAACCTTGTTGGTTTTAACTCTTGGTAAATCTCTTTGCCCTGTAACTTCATTACCGACACCTTCCCCATCAATATAAACGGGACAAGACTTAACGATTTCTTCAATTTGTGGGTTTGATGGCCTATGTTGTAATCCTCTCCCATAGGCTCCAACCTCTTCTTTGTATCTTTCGATTTCACCAAAACTCATAGTTGGTGCTTTAAGTCCAAAATCACGCCTTAAAATATCAGCAATAAGAACAGATAATGCTTGACCTGTTCCACCTGCTGAACGGATTGGACCTGCAAAAGATAAGGCTAATGAATGACCACCTTCATCATTGATAAATCGTGCCGTAACTACGCCTTCTAAGGGTGCTACAAGGATTCCTTCTGTAATAACGGCTAATCCGGCACAAACACCATGATAAATAGCCATTTCGCTTAATCTTTGACTTTCTGTATTTGGTTTCCAAAGGGAGCCAACATTATTAAAATCAATCAATGTCTGTTTATAATCTATTTTATTTATTTTATCAGTAAAACCAATATCGCTACCTGTTCCATTACAATCATAACATTCCCTTACCCAATTACCTGTTTTGGTTTCCCCTTTTCCATCACAAGCACCACAAGCCTGTATCTCCCCATATAAATAAGTTTCAGCGCAAACAATTTTGGCTATCTCAATGGCAACTAATTCCCTATTGCCATCAAAGTGTTTAGTTAATTCTCTAATCTGTTCAGCAGTATTACGGGGGTGTAAGAAATCTAATAATTTTTGGGTTCTATCGGCTAAATCGCTTGCCTTTGGAATTTCAACATGGGGCTTTGGGTCAAATCCTTGACTTCTTGCTTGTTCTGCAATAGAATATGCAACATCAGCAGATTCGTGTAGCGAATCAAGGTATTTTTGTTGCTGTTCACTAAACCCCATAGGGATTTATTGTCTTATCACCTATAAATAGGTTTTACTATTATTCAACTGCTTTACTAATAGTTTCTGCGGTTTCAAGTGCCTCATCAACTACATCTGCAATCTCTTCATCTATTACTTCGGCTGTTTCCAAAGCATCAACTACTTTATCTGCCCTTTTAAGCATTCCTTTGTAAGAAGTGGCAGATAGCATAAATGCAAGTGCGGCGGCCACAGGTGAATAAACAGATAATTCACTTATTTGGGACATAGCGGCAGATGCACCCGTTAGGAATGTAACTGCGTGGAGTCGGTATTCGTTTAATTCGGCTTTAATACTCATAAACCATAATAGTTTGTTCTCGCTATTTATAGGTTTGTATTACCATTGTTTTACCAATGCAATTCAAAGCCATGAGTCATTTTAGAACACGAATGCTTAAATAGCGAAGAGGATAAAGGAATAGCATGGCTAAAAAAAATATGTTGATGCCGCTATTACTTTTAGGTGGCTTAGGCATAGGATTTTATTTATATAAGGCCAATGAAGTCCCTATGGGGTTGACAATAGATAAAGTAGTAAGAGATACACAAAATCTTGGAGTAACTGCTGATGGTAAAGAATTAACTGCTAAAGCAGTTACAGGCTCATTTAGAAGAGAGGATGGGCAAAATAGCCCAACTGTCACATCCGAATTAAAAGATAAACCGATGTTAGTTATTTTTGAAGATGGCGACCCCGTTTTTGCCGAAGTTATTAATTATAGTGATATTGATGATGACCTTGCCTTAATTGAAGAGTGTCAAACTACTCAACCAACTGATGCTGAAGAATTAACGGAATGGAATAGCGTTTGTGATGAAGCAACTTTCCTTTTTAACAAGCAACTAAACGGCCAATGGCGAGAAATAGCAGAAGGGGCAGGGGCTACTCAAGAGTCCATAGATACACAATTCCCAATACCTATTGAGGAAGAGGTGGTGGAAGATGACGCAGATGTTCAAGAAGCAGAATCGTGGCTTGGTATTAAAAACCCTCAAATGTTTATCAATACACTTCAAAGTAATCAAGTTTGGTGATTGATTATGAAGTATCTAAAAAATCCATTATTATTGGGTAGTGTTGGTATTGCTACTGTTGTTGGTATAATGTATATTAATAAAAAACCAAACGAAAAGGTAACTCTCTCTAAGTCAAAACCATCACAGTCTAATCCACCTAATAATTGGGTAGGTGATATATTATTTGGTATGAATCCTAAAGAAACTAATATGTATTATGAATATATGGGAAAATCACTAAATCCCGGATATGGTATTTCGGATTTGAATACTCCGGAAGGAGAAGAAATAACAGGATTACAAAATTGTGCTAAATGGTGTAATGAGAATGCAGATTGTGAAGCATTTACGCATTGGTGGAAACACCCCGATGAGGAAATTAAAGATTCTTGTCAGTATTGGTCGTCAAATCAACATGAAACAGAAACTTATGAATTACCTTCAAATGCACTCGGCCCAAAGGATGAAGGGAAAGGAACAGGACACCATGTTAATTCCTATATCAAAAAAACATCTTCGGGATATTCAGCAGAAAATAGAATTAAATTGACTTGTCAAAGCCACCATTCTTTTTAGGAATGCTTAAATAGCGGTGAAGATAAGTTAATTATATGAATCCATTAGAGATGCCAATTGCCTACTACAAAAAAGAGGGTATTTCATCATATTCCATCGCTTACACCGGGGCTTTAGCCGCCGTAGTGGGTGGATTAGTCAATATTGTTCCGGCTTTCCGAAGTGGTTCAATGAAGTGTGTATTAGTTGATGTTGGTATGGTGGCAGGTGGATTATTTGCCGCTACGGTATTTCTATCTAAAGCCGGACTAATGGGTGACTATTAATGGACTCCAAAAACTTTATTATTGGAACAGTCGTTGCAATAGCAGGGGCAGGTGCAGTATATTTTTTTATGTCCTCTAAAGATACTACACCCGTAGGATTGGTTGTTCGCAAAAGTTTGAATAAGGGTGAAGTAATGGGTGAGGATGAATTAGGTGATATGTATAGATATGCTATTGTTGATGGGTCATTCCGATTAAGTGAATCCTCATTACCATTAAACTCAACCGAAGGACAAGATTCTCTTTTAGTAGTATTTATAAATGAAATACCTTCCGAAGCAAGATTAGTCAATGCAGAAGATTGGAATGAAGAGGACCACCAAGAGTTATTAGAAGAATATGGGATTGAAGAAGAGGAAGAGGAAGTAGAAACGCCGACTATGGAAGAGAATCCACAAGTGCAAAACGCTGAATCATTATTATTTGGAAACCTAAATGTTTCATCTCTTCAAAGTAATCATTGGTGGTAATGTGATACGAACAAATCCGACACTTGGGCCGGGTGGCACTCAACAACTGCCCGCATTAGTAGTGGCCCCAACAAGTCAAGATACATTGACAACTAATAAGGAAACAATAGTTACTAACCCGTTTGTTTGGCCTGTCGTCATAACCATAATAACTATTCTTGGCCTATCAACAGGTTTTCTTTTTGGAGATTTACAAAAAGGTAAAAAACACCGTAATTGAGATTACATCTCTAAGAAGAAATATTCGTGCGGGTCTTGAATCTTTATTACAACAAACTGTGTCGCCGTTGTTTCCGCAAGTTTTGTGTTAATTGTTAGTATAATTGCGATATATGGTAAATCTATGATGGCCCTGATGCTTTGATTGCTAACAAACTTTAGAATAATTCTGATAATAATTCAGAAACTTCAGATTATTTTCCGAGTAGATAGAAAATATTGCCATATATGGGTATTTTAGACTACTTCGCTCGGATGTGTAAAAAATTACAACTTTTGGTTGCCTGAATTATTACTTCTTGAAAAAACTCATTGTTTGTTTGATTTTATTGTGTATTGTGTCCTTATTATTACCATAATAGTAACTACCACCTATGGCGATTAATCCAATAGGTAAAATCCATTTAGGGACAACATTTTGAACAACAGTTTGAGAGTTTGACATTGTTTCGTTTGAATCTTCGTCACCTAAATCAAGATTAAACCCACCGCCACTACTTGAATCAGTCAATAAATTACCATCATCGTCGCAAATATATTCTTCATTTTCATCATAACAGGAAATTCCTGTATTTGAATAATAAGCAAGTCCTTCTTCTTCACTATCATCAAACATATTTAATTGTCTTTGAGTATTCGTATTAACTTCACTACAATCACCCACTAAACACCATGCTCTTTGAAAAATATTTCTTGAAACGGAAACAAATGTATTAGTCCCTTCTCCACCAACTCCTTCGCCATACATTGAAGGCTCATCACCCTCACCCACATAATTCCCCATCCCATCATATAAATCTTGATGTTCTTGAGTTGAAGTATCTCTTCTCCACCATGTTTGACCACTTGCTCTTTGTTCTGCCGTTGCATCAGCATATCCAACCTCATCAAAGTCTGTAATTGCTCTTTCTCTAAGAAGTGTTGCACTTTCGGAGGGTGTATTAGATTCATCACCATAAGTAAATACTACATTATCATCATCTAAAACAGCACCCGTTTCATAATCAATATTACTGTCCATATTATTAGATAATACTGCAAACGCATTGAATACTTTATGTGATGAAGTAATGTCAAACGGACTTGATAATGTAAAACTAATTTAACTCACCTTTTAATCCAATATGCTAATCCGGCTACAAGTGCCGCACCGATTCCGAGATTTTTGTAATGTCTTGTTTGGTCGTCTGCGGAGAATGATTCTGCGCCATAGACATCCACATATTTCATCTCAATGATTTTCATATTTGCGTCTGTTAATAGGTCGTGGATATATTCGGGGTCGCCGGGTAAATTATATTCCACCAATAATTCAACAAATTTTCCTTCATCGGCGGCGAATGATTCTGCCTCATTTCTTTTCGCTATCCTAATATCTGCTTCAATATCATGGCAAGGCCAACACAGGAAAGTTCCTTGAACACGATACCCGCCACAAGTTTTGTGATTATAACACCTATCGGGTGATGGAATTACCCGTTCAAGGGAGAATGATTCTGC
>JGI24006J15134_10000987_pt1 | contig 16381 bp, 12 predicted proteins | sample LinPmetageLP53_FD_15134 | JGI IMG/M metagenome (IMG submission 15134)
TTTGACTCTTACCTGACCGAGGCATTGGCCCCCTATAAACTCAAGCGCTGTTTTGACATCATTAATCCTTGATCTACCTAGCAATCTATGGGCCTTCAAGAATTCAAATACTTGCATACTAGATACAATCTCAATTTCTTCTTCAAATGGTCGTTGTAGTTCTTCAAATTGATTTTTTAGTATTTTACTTAATGGGTGAGCGCCTTCACTAGACATCACCTGGTTAAAAGGTGTGTGTGGAGCTATGCCTTTAGGTTCAAAAGATTCAGAAATTTTTCTATTCTGCAACTCGTGCAATATAGCTTTAGCACCTCCATCATCTAACCACTTATGATATTCTTTATAGAATTCATTATTCATACGTTCACGATCTGACATAAACACCCAGTATCTAACTTCATTAGGTGGTAGTGATAGAGCATCTTTATGGTTCGTGAATAAAATATAATTGGTACACGATTGAACAATCTTATAGTCAACAAACAATGCTCTTGAAGAAATATTTTCTTCAGTAATAATTCGCTTCAGGTGGTTCAGTAGTTTCATTTTCTCATTGAAGTCACCAGCACTTTGCATTTCGTCTATTAATACTATTTGTGAATTGGTTAGGTAGCCTTTTGATTTATCAATAGCTTGACCTACATCAATCTCTTTAGCATTGGATGATCCGAACGTTGCTTTCATAGCACGCCATATCGAACCTTTACCAACTTGGAAGTATGTGCTGTGTAGTATCATAGCATATCGAATCTTCACACCTGGCTTCTGTATTTGGAAAGCCCACCAGTCTAGGAATTGGTTCTTGTACTTTTCCTGGCCATTAAAATAATGGTTTAGTAATTTATGTAATAGTTTTGTGTCACCAGGTTCACCTATAAGATCGTTAGGTTCAAAAGAGTTCAAGTATGATTTACCTTTAACCTCTATTATTTTATTGTCCTTAACGTATTGTCGAGGATCATAGATCCAATCTTCAACTACCTTCCTATTAGGATGTTTCCTAACATAGCCAGTTGCACTTTTTGCTATACTCATCTTGCTTCCTTCCAGTTATTGTTATTAAAAATCATTAGAAGTACCTTGCGTATTTGAAGTCTATCGCTTCTTTTTTATATTCTTCATTGGTACTTAAATCGAAATACTTATCCCTGGACATAATATAAACCACATCATTTATAATTTGTTGATGTACTACTTCAGGGTCATCTATCTTGGATTTAATTCTGAATCTTTTTATTTTCTTCTCATAGTAAAGTGGGTCAGCACCAGTATTTTTTAAGGCATTACATTGTTCTAAAATCTCTTTATCAGTATGCATAGACACAACTTGCTTTGCTACAAATAGGGTAATCATATCGTCAAAGTAGCTGTCATCATCCAGGGACATATTTTCTTTAACTATCATATTGTAAATTTCTTTAGCTGTGCTGTTCTGTATAGATTCATCCAGGTTTGAAAAATTTTTTAAATTTTGGTCAGACTTCTTTACAGCTTTAGACTCATAGTCTGCAAATTCTTTAAAGGTATGGACGTGTAATTGTTTCTTTTGAATAAAGTTCCGTATGAACAGAAATGGGGATAGCTTAACTATCTTGCCATTATACACGTTAATGCCACAAGGGGACTCGTCAGGCTTATTAAAGTAGCCTCTATATGGAATAGTAATACCATTACCATATTTTTCTTTACCATCAGGATCAGTAATAACTTCTAATTGTTTCGGAAACAGTTCAGTCTTTGGATCGAGTTCAAGTTTATCTCTAGCCCAGGATAAGTAACCAATCATTTCTTTTGTTTTAACTTCTGCTTTGGCAAAAGCATATAAATGTAAGCCACCACTTTTGCTTAAAGCTACACACAATCCTAGATCGATAGCTTTTTGTATTAAGTTAATCTTAAAATCACCTTCATTAAATTCAGTATAATTCTTTGGGTCAACATCCAGGGATCCCCAACAACACTCATCACCATTTACTATTGGACTAGGTGTTAAGCCTGCACTTCCAGTTAAATGTTTAAGATAATTCTGTTCATTGATCTGACCAGGTATAGCTCGATATATATACTCAATTTTGCCATTAGCTTTGACTTTATCCGTTGGTATAGCTTCATAACCTTTAACAGCGTGAAAGTTGTAGGCCAGGTCCTTATAGATAGCTTCAGCGTTGTTTAATGCTTCCATTACTTCTTGCCTCTTAATGATCTTTTTGTTTCGTGTCTCATAAAACTAAATTCTTTTGGATAGGCTTTAATCATTTTATTTAATGGTCCTTCAATTACACCCAACATTTTTGGTATATACACTCCATCTTTTTTTTCGTGAGTAGTCCTGGTGTAGGTTTTTAATCCATAAACTTTATGCATTATCTTCACCATTAGGGTAGGGTTGCGCACCAACGGACCAGCTGTAATCAATATTAGGTTCGTGTTCTTTTAATTTATTTTCAAAATAATCAGCACGCCATTTCAAATACCAGTTATTAGATTCAGTCTGCATAACCTTTTTATTGTTTGCTAGTAGCGAGGCCTGCATATCTATTAATCTATCAATCATATATCTTTGGGCCTTAATCAGTTGTTGTGAGGCCATAATAAGATTCACCTTTGAAGGCGACATTAATTTCTTATCCTTTATCATTAAATTTCCGATCGTTGTTCAGTCGTTGCTCGACTATAATTTGTATTGTTTTGGCAATAGATAGATTCACCTGGGGTATTAGCTGACGTGATAGACGCTGAACCTTTGAATAGGTGTCGTGCTTTAGTGAAACGTTTCTATATTTATTTATATCAGTCATCATTTTTTATTCTTTTGTCTCTTTATATCTTCTGCTAATTTCTGCACTTCAGTTTCTTGATCTTGTTTATTTAGGTGTTTAACCAGCCAAGATTTTCCTCTTTTTTCAATTTCTTTAATTTGTTCTTCGTGAAACTTATCTTGTGGATGCTGTTCTTCAGGCTCACTTTTTCCATAGATCGAATTCATACGATTAATATATTTGACGATATTCATTGGCTTTGCTTTTTCTTTGTCAGGTAAGTTTTTTGCATTAGGACCAGTCATTTTAAGTTTCTGTAATTGGTCCGTCATTTTATCTGCTTCAACCAGCTCATCTAATCTTGATGTATATTTAAATTTATCTTTAGGTTTAAGTGCTGTGGTATCTACTGAAAAATTATTTGCTACTCCAGTTTTTTTAATTACTTTAGGCTTATTTTGTATGTTCTTTAATTTGTCTTGAAAAAATGTTGGACCTGGTGGACGTGTTAACCAGGCATCAGCTATTCTATCCTTATCGGCCTGGGTGTGACCAGCATAGTTAACTGGTTCTTTTGCTGGTGGTAAATCAATTTTAGTTTCAATATCAATATTCTCATAATAGGGATCTGTTACTCTTACATCTTTATGTGGAGCTGTTATTCCTTTTGGATCAATTCCTAATCGTCTAGCAACTACTTCACGTGCTTTGTTTTGTTCGATAGCTTCTTCTTCAGGTGATATATTATCCACCTCAAGTAATTTGTTTAGGCCTTTTCTTTTATTTATAAAATCAGTCATATATTTTCCCATCTTCATTTAGTCTTATAATTCCACCAGGATTGTCACCATCCCTTAAGTAGAAATTTTTACATTTAATAGTGGCTAGCACTTCCAATTCCTTCTTGGTGTAGCCTATTTGTTTTAGTTTCATTAACTGTTCTTTTGTTAATAGCTGTCTTTTTAGGTCCGTCATATTTTCCTTCCTCCAATTTGTGATTAATTAAATATTTGTGGAAGGCAACTGGTTCAATCACGTAATAGTTTGAACCTTTGACCTTTAACCGACCTGGAATAGTTTCACCTCCATCAATCCATCTTCGATAGGTTCTAAATTTTAATCCGAAATATTTGCAAGCCTCGCCTTCGAGGAAATACTTTTGGGGATAGTTATTTTTATTTTGTAAATCGCCTTCCATATGAATCATATAGGGCAACTCAAATTAAAATCCTAGATATGGGATCGGCCCAACAGCTCTTGGGACGTTTTACTTTCTTAACTGTGGGGGATTATGGATTGGTATTGACCATTTATGAATCAAATCACGCTTCCTGGAGTCTAAATAAGCCTCCGAATAGCCTCTTGTAAGTGTTTTAACAATATTAGAAGTTGGCTTTAAATTATACTTTGCACGATACTCATCATACAAACGACTAAATATTCCTTTTACTTCACCAGTACGTTCGGATTCCATAAGCGCTATTATGAAATGAATATAAGTTTCATTAGTTCGCCAGGGTTTAGAGTTATAAGTTCTGCCTTCCATTTTAACTTTAGTACCTTTAGGCATTGGCTTCATAAACCATTTATAGTTATTTGATTTAATAATTTTAGGTTTAATGGTTTCTAAATGTCTATGTAATATTCCATAGATCATAAGAACCTCCATATGCATTTTAATTTCAGGGTATTTGTGTCTATGTATTAATCGACCTACATCCAACGGAGTAAGTTTTTCTTCTTCTGCAAATACTATTAAATCTTCCCACCCCAAAGGTGGGTCCTTATCTCGGCTTCCCATAATACGAGTATATTGGGATTATGCTATTTTTGCAATTTCTTATATTGGTAGAAGCTAGATACTTTTTCTGAATCTGCAATCATCTTTGGACGTTTAGACTTATTATAATATCTATCTAGTGTAGCCATTAAGTCGTGGCCAGTTACCGAGTTAGCTTCGTTACCCAGTATATGTTTAGCTTGTGTTGACCAAACTTTACGGAATAGTTTTCTTGCACCTCCGACCTTTGCTATATTTTTAATATGGTTCCAGGCGTGTTTGTTATCTTTTATTCTAGTGTAATCAGATTGTTGATAGCCAGGTTCTACTATTCTTTTTTTATTACATCTAACTGAAGGAAATAACCAAGGGATAAACTTAATCCAATCACCTTGTTTTTCACGTTGCTTGCCTAATTCAATTAGGACCTCGGCTAGTTCAGGTGTAATTGCTATTTCTTCTTTTTTAGATTTTTTAGTAATGGTAGCTGGAAATATTATAACTCTATTAGCCATATCTACGTCACTAACTTTTAATTTTAATATCTGCTCTCTACGCTGGCCACATAGTGCATTAAACTTTATTGACTCGGCCTGAAATGGATATTTATCTACTGACTTATCACAAGCGACAAGAATCGAAATAATTTCTTCCTGGCTATATGTACCATCATTATGAATAGATCCTTTTGATTTAGACTCAACACTTCGTTTATTAACAACTTTAGAAGTAGGGTCGAGCTGACCTTTACCACTCCATCTTTTAGATTTAGCAAAGAACCAAACTATTTTTATACTTGCGATAATTGCTTTTCTAACTCCATAACTAGATTTAATGGCCAGGTAATCCTCGATATCTTCTGAAGTAGTTTCATCAATATATGTTTTCCCTATGGGTGAATCGTAAATAGATTTAGCACTAAATTCATTTTTAATTAGGCCAGTTCCAGGTGGATATTTCTTAAACAGTTCCTCAATGCTTTCAGGTTTTGCTGTTCGCTTATGCCAATTCGGAGTTAGCTTTAATGTAGCTGAACCTTTTACATCAACAAAAGATAGATGTTTAGCACGCCAGTTATGACCGATCAGGTATAGACTATGGTCCTTCATTGACCTTGCTCTCAAGTTACCAGGTCTAGTGGCTCTAGGAAAATCTGACTTATAGAATTCTGCAATAGCTTCGTTCCAGGTTTTACGTTCTAATTCTTTAAGGTTATCTTTAGTAATTACTCTAGTTTTATTCTGTTCAGTTATTTGAGGATCTTTTATCCAATGGCCTTTGTCGTTGCTATGGTCCTTTACAATGTTGAACACCTTATCCTCACATTGTTTGGTTCCAAATATGCCAGGCACATATTTACCAATTGATAGATACTTTGCTTTCCGATCAAACCAATATTGAAGCATAAAGTATTTACTTTTAGTGGATTTATGCACGCATAGTTTCAGGCCTTTTAAACTAGACTTTTTCCCTACCTCAAAAGGTAACCACAAGCGATCGCGATACTTATTCTTACCATCCTTAATGTATGAGAATTCAAGATCATCAAATTTGATCTTATCTATGCTGTGATCCGTAAATTTTATTCGTTCTAGTTTATTCATTATACTTTCGTTCTAGTTTCGTCAGTAGTTCCACCTGGACTAACTTGATTGATAGTTAACACTAATCTATAATCTATCAAGTGCGTTCAATCCTTTTGGGACAGTTTGTATGGTATTCGATTTAAAGTGTAATGTGAATCCCACGCATTTCTAAACCGAGGGTCGGAGGTTCGAATCCTCCAGGGCGCGCCAAAAAAGTGTTGGTACTGAATCATTATTTCTACTGTTGCACAAAAGACTCAACAAATATTTATTTTTATCCCATCTTCGTTCTAGTCTAGTTCTAGTTTGAACATATATATAAAGAGCAATCCTTACTTATTAGCCATTACGACATCACTACAAGTTAGGACTAAACCAATACATTTACGCCATTTGATCTGTTGTTAAGAACGTCAGAAGGTTCGTTTATTGTTCTACGTGAAACTACCTAACGTTCGCCGACTGTTGTCGGCTCACGTGGTCCAACAAGTAGGACCCATTTCGGATTTGGACTTTGCTGAATCTTTTTAAATGAATCCTGTGGTTGTATATCGTTAACGTTAATGAGGAAGGTATTTAGTCGGATCGATAAAGCCAAGGGGACCCAAAACTTTTTCACTTCAGGAACGTTTTAAGATTCACAAAATAAAAAAAATAAAATAAAATCAAATAAGAAAGGTAAAAAATTCTACAAAAAAAATATTAAAAATGGGATGGTATAGACCACACGCAAGTTTGAACAAATTTCAGGGACCACGAATAGATAGATGTATTAATTGTGGTGACCATAAAGAAATCAAGACTCAAATCACTATGGAGTTTGGTGAAGGCAATTATAATACTGGATCAATATGTAAAGATTGTTATTGCTCTTATCAGCTAGAAAAGACTTCCGTCAGCTTTGATATGTAGCTGAAGCATTTTATCTAATTCAAATAAAGATTTACCAATTAATTCTGAAGGTGTGTAGTACCTGGATAGAATACTGTAATAAGCATTAAAAGATTCTTTTGTAGTTGCTGAAGGTATTGATGAAGCATAAAGAGATTCCAGACCTTCCTTTTTAGTTTTAGTGTCGTCAGGCTCAAGTGGTGGAGGTGGTCGTTCTTCCCACCAGTTAGGATCCAGGGTATTAAGATAGTCCTCCATCTCAAGCATTTCATCTACTGTTTTTTTTGGTTTTTCAGCTACAAGTGCTTTTGGAACATCCTTGTCAAAATCATAAGTAATTTTTTTATCTATATAAGCCATATTCAGTTAGCACTTCCTGACTAAATATTTAGAAATGGATGGAAGCCGATTTAAGATAGATAGCCAGGAAATAAATTAATTTGTGCAACACAAACAATATAAGAATCTTTGTCCCTGGTCACAAGCTCCAGGCCATCCTACGTTTTATATGAAATGGCATTTAGGTTAGTCAGCATAGGCACGTGGTTCGTGATTGAAATTAATAAGTGTCAGGCGTCAGGTGTCAAGCAAGGTTTATGTAAGTACCTTGGGCGTAAGCCTTACTTGGTACATACATTACGGACCAACGGACCTTTGTAGGTTAGTCACAGTAAGCGTAACAATCCGTATCAAGGGTAACTCTTGATGGGGTCAAATACTTTTCCAATCGTTATTAAGTGTAGTTAATTCGTCATTACTTGATTTATTTGTTACGTTGAATTCAGTCTAGCCTGACTATGCTAACGCTATCCAAAAAAGTATTATGTAATGCGCCTCGCCTTAACTGTCTAGCCTGACTAGGCTAAATAAAATCTATTTTGGTTTGTTTTATATATTGTGTTTATTTTGTGGTCCTAAAGAAATAGGAATAGGTTAGTCTGTGTAGGCAAAACTAATTCGCTCTTGATAGTAATTCAAAGAAATGATCCAGGTCTATAACTGCTAAAGGTTTTTCTCGATTCATTTTTAAAATTAAAATTGCTTCCTGGTTTCCGTGTGATTCGGCGTGTTTGTAATGATTGTAGATCGTCTTGTATTCTTGTCTATTTTTTACCTCCACCTCATATGGTATTAGCTTACGTGCCATCAAACTTATAAGTTTTATATCAGCGCCATTTTCACCTACCAAGGAACACCTAATATCTTCCTTACCTAAACTGGGAAACAACTTCTGAATTTTTTCCTTAACCAGGTTTTGTAGTAGTCGGCCTTTGGCTTTACGAGATTTGTTGTTCATTAGAAGTTAGTTCCATAAGTATTTTTTGGATCGCACCAGGTATATGGAAATGCTTTATAGTGTTCTGCAATATCCTGTGGTTTCATCCCAGCATATTTCTCGTGGTTTCTAATTATGTATAGGGTAGGTTTAATAATCTTGGTCATACCTTCTATTTGTTCTTTGACTCTTACCTGACCGAGGCATTGGCCCCCTATAAACTCAAGCGCTGTTTTGACATCATTAATCCTTGATCTACCTAGCAATCTATGGGCCTTCAAGAATTCAAATACTTGCATACTAGATACAATCTCAATTTCTTCTTCAAATGGTCGTTGTAGTTCTTCAAATTGATTTTTTAGTATTTTACTTAATGGGTGAGCGCCTTCACTAGACATCACCTGGTTAAAAGGTGTGTGTGGAGCTATGCCTTTAGGTTCAAAAGATTCAGAAATTTTTCTATTCTGCAACTCGTGCAATATAGCTTTAGCACCTCCATCATCTAACCACTTATGATATTCTTTATAGAATTCATTATTCATACGTTCACGATCTGACATAAACACCCAGTATCTAACTTCATTAGGTGGTAGTGATAGAGCATCTTTATGGTTCGTGAATAAAATATAATTGGTACACGATTGAACAATCTTATAGTCAACAAACAATGCTCTTGAAGAAATATTTTCTTCAGTAATAATTCGCTTCAGGTGGTTCAGTAGTTTCATTTTCTCATTGAAGTCACCAGCACTTTGCATTTCGTCTATTAATACTATTTGTGAATTGGTTAGGTAGCCTTTTGATTTATCAATAGCTTGACCTACATCAATCTCTTTAGCATTGGATGATCCGAACGTTGCTTTCATAGCACGCCATATCGAACCTTTACCAACTTGGAAGTATGTGCTGTGTAGTATCATAGCATATCGAATCTTCACACCTGGCTTCTGTATTTGGAAAGCCCACCAGTCTAGGAATTGGTTCTTGTACTTTTCCTGGCCATTAAAATAATGGTTTAGTAATTTATGTAATAGTTTTGTGTCACCAGGTTCACCTATAAGATCGTTAGGTTCAAAAGAGTTCAAGTATGATTTACCTTTAACCTCTATTATTTTATTGTCCTTAACGTATTGTCGAGGATCATAGATCCAATCTTCAACTACCTTCCTATTAGGATGTTTCCTAACATAGCCAGTTGCACTTTTTGCTATACTCATCTTGCTTCCTTCCAGTTATTGTTATTAAAAATCATTAGAAGTACCTTGCGTATTTGAAGTCTATCGCTTCTTTTTTATATTCTTCATTGGTACTTAAATCGAAATACTTATCCCTGGACATAATATAAACCACATCATTTATAATTTGTTGATGTACTACTTCAGGGTCATCTATCTTGGATTTAATTCTGAATCTTTTTATTTTCTTCTCATAGTAAAGTGGGTCAGCACCAGTATTTTTTAAGGCATTACATTGTTCTAAAATCTCTTTATCAGTATGCATAGACACAACTTGCTTTGCTACAAATAGGGTAATCATATCGTCAAAGTAGCTGTCATCATCCAGGGACATATTTTCTTTAACTATCATATTGTAAATTTCTTTAGCTGTGCTGTTCTGTATAGATTCATCCAGGTTTGAAAAATTTTTTAAATTTTGGTCAGACTTCTTTACAGCTTTAGACTCATAGTCTGCAAATTCTTTAAAGGTATGGACGTGTAATTGTTTCTTTTGAATAAAGTTCCGTATGAACAGAAATGGGGATAGCTTAACTATCTTGCCATTATACACGTTAATGCCACAAGGGGACTCGTCAGGCTTATTAAAGTAGCCTCTATATGGAATAGTAATACCATTACCATATTTTTCTTTACCATCAGGATCAGTAATAACTTCTAATTGTTTCGGAAACAGTTCAGTCTTTGGATCGAGTTCAAGTTTATCTCTAGCCCAGGATAAGTAACCAATCATTTCTTTTGTTTTAACTTCTGCTTTGGCAAAAGCATATAAATGTAAGCCACCACTTTTGCTTAAAGCTACACACAATCCTAGATCGATAGCTTTTTGTATTAAGTTAATCTTAAAATCACCTTCATTAAATTCAGTATAATTCTTTGGGTCAACATCCAGGGATCCCCAACAACACTCATCACCATTTACTATTGGACTAGGTGTTAAGCCTGCACTTCCAGTTAAATGTTTAAGATAATTCTGTTCATTGATCTGACCAGGTATAGCTCGATATATATACTCAATTTTGCCATTAGCTTTGACTTTATCCGTTGGTATAGCTTCATAACCTTTAACAGCGTGAAAGTTGTAGGCCAGGTCCTTATAGATAGCTTCAGCGTTGTTTAATGCTTCCATTACTTCTTGCCTCTTAATGATCTTTTTGTTTCGTGTCTCATAAAACTAAATTCTTTTGGATAGGCTTTAATCATTTTATTTAATGGTCCTTCAATTACACCCAACATTTTTGGTATATACACTCCATCTTTTTTTTCGTGAGTAGTCCTGGTGTAGGTTTTTAATCCATAAACTTTATGCATTATCTTCACCATTAGGGTAGGGTTGCGCACCAACGGACCAGCTGTAATCAATATTAGGTTCGTGTTCTTTTAATTTATTTTCAAAATAATCAGCACGCCATTTCAAATACCAGTTATTAGATTCAGTCTGCATAACCTTTTTATTGTTTGCTAGTAGCGAGGCCTGCATATCTATTAATCTATCAATCATATATCTTTGGGCCTTAATCAGTTGTTGTGAGGCCATAATAAGATTCACCTTTGAAGGCGACATTAATTTCTTATCCTTTATCATTAAATTTCCGATCGTTGTTCAGTCGTTGCTCGACTATAATTTGTATTGTTTTGGCAATAGATAGATTCACCTGGGGTATTAGCTGACGTGATAGACGCTGAACCTTTGAATAGGTGTCGTGCTTTAGTGAAACGTTTCTATATTTATTTATATCAGTCATCATTTTTTATTCTTTTGTCTCTTTATATCTTCTGCTAATTTCTGCACTTCAGTTTCTTGATCTTGTTTATTTAGGTGTTTAACCAGCCAAGATTTTCCTCTTTTTTCAATTTCTTTAATTTGTTCTTCGTGAAACTTATCTTGTGGATGCTGTTCTTCAGGCTCACTTTTTCCATAGATCGAATTCATACGATTAATATATTTGACGATATTCATTGGCTTTGCTTTTTCTTTGTCAGGTAAGTTTTTTGCATTAGGACCAGTCATTTTAAGTTTCTGTAATTGGTCCGTCATTTTATCTGCTTCAACCAGCTCATCTAATCTTGATGTATATTTAAATTTATCTTTAGGTTTAAGTGCTGTGGTATCTACTGAAAAATTATTTGCTACTCCAGTTTTTTTAATTACTTTAGGCTTATTTTGTATGTTCTTTAATTTGTCTTGAAAAAATGTTGGACCTGGTGGACGTGTTAACCAGGCATCAGCTATTCTATCCTTATCGGCCTGGGTGTGACCAGCATAGTTAACTGGTTCTTTTGCTGGTGGTAAATCAATTTTAGTTTCAATATCAATATTCTCATAATAGGGATCTGTTACTCTTACATCTTTATGTGGAGCTGTTATTCCTTTTGGATCAATTCCTAATCGTCTAGCAACTACTTCACGTGCTTTGTTTTGTTCGATAGCTTCTTCTTCAGGTGATATATTATCCACCTCAAGTAATTTGTTTAGGCCTTTTCTTTTATTTATAAAATCAGTCATATATTTTCCCATCTTCATTTAGTCTTATAATTCCACCAGGATTGTCACCATCCCTTAAGTAGAAATTTTTACATTTAATAGTGGCTAGCACTTCCAATTCCTTCTTGGTGTAGCCTATTTGTTTTAGTTTCATTAACTGTTCTTTTGTTAATAGCTGTCTTTTTAGGTCCGTCATATTTTCCTTCCTCCAATTTGTGATTAATTAAATATTTGTGGAAGGCAACTGGTTCAATCACGTAATAGTTTGAACCTTTGACCTTTAACCGACCTGGAATAGTTTCACCTCCATCAATCCATCTTCGATAGGTTCTAAATTTTAATCCGAAATATTTGCAAGCCTCGCCTTCGAGGAAATACTTTTGGGGATAGTTATTTTTATTTTGTAAATCGCCTTCCATATGAATCATATAGGGCAACTCAAATTAAAATCCTAGATATGGGATCGGCCCAACAGCTCTTGGGACGTTTTACTTTCTTAACTGTGGGGGATTATGGATTGGTATTGACCATTTATGAATCAAATCACGCTTCCTGGAGTCTAAATAAGCCTCCGAATAGCCTCTTGTAAGTGTTTTAACAATATTAGAAGTTGGCTTTAAATTATACTTTGCACGATACTCATCATACAAACGACTAAATATTCCTTTTACTTCACCAGTACGTTCGGATTCCATAAGCGCTATTATGAAATGAATATAAGTTTCATTAGTTCGCCAGGGTTTAGAGTTATAAGTTCTGCCTTCCATTTTAACTTTAGTACCTTTAGGCATTGGCTTCATAAACCATTTATAGTTATTTGATTTAATAATTTTAGGTTTAATGGTTTCTAAATGTCTATGTAATATTCCATAGATCATAAGAACCTCCATATGCATTTTAATTTCAGGGTATTTGTGTCTATGTATTAATCGACCTACATCCAACGGAGTAAGTTTTTCTTCTTCTGCAAATACTATTAAATCTTCCCACCCCAAAGGTGGGTCCTTATCTCGGCTTCCCATAATACGAGTATATTGGGATTATGCTATTTTTGCAATTTCTTATATTGGTAGAAGCTAGATACTTTTTCTGAATCTGCAATCATCTTTGGACGTTTAGACTTATTATAATATCTATCTAGTGTAGCCATTAAGTCGTGGCCAGTTACCGAGTTAGCTTCGTTACCCAGTATATGTTTAGCTTGTGTTGACCAAACTTTACGGAATAGTTTTCTTGCACCTCCGACCTTTGCTATATTTTTAATATGGTTCCAGGCGTGTTTGTTATCTTTTATTCTAGTGTAATCAGATTGTTGATAGCCAGGTTCTACTATTCTTTTTTTATTACATCTAACTGAAGGAAATAACCAAGGGATAAACTTAATCCAATCACCTTGTTTTTCACGTTGCTTGCCTAATTCAATTAGGACCTCGGCTAGTTCAGGTGTAATTGCTATTTCTTCTTTTTTAGATTTTTTAGTAATGGTAGCTGGAAATATTATAACTCTATTAGCCATATCTACGTCACTAACTTTTAATTTTAATATCTGCTCTCTACGCTGGCCACATAGTGCATTAAACTTTATTGACTCGGCCTGAAATGGATATTTATCTACTGACTTATCACAAGCGACAAGAATCGAAATAATTTCTTCCTGGCTATATGTACCATCATTATGAATAGATCCTTTTGATTTAGACTCAACACTTCGTTTATTAACAACTTTAGAAGTAGGGTCGAGCTGACCTTTACCACTCCATCTTTTAGATTTAGCAAAGAACCAAACTATTTTTATACTTGCGATAATTGCTTTTCTAACTCCATAACTAGATTTAATGGCCAGGTAATCCTCGATATCTTCTGAAGTAGTTTCATCAATATATGTTTTCCCTATGGGTGAATCGTAAATAGATTTAGCACTAAATTCATTTTTAATTAGGCCAGTTCCAGGTGGATATTTCTTAAACAGTTCCTCAATGCTTTCAGGTTTTGCTGTTCGCTTATGCCAATTCGGAGTTAGCTTTAATGTAGCTGAACCTTTTACATCAACAAAAGATAGATGTTTAGCACGCCAGTTATGACCGATCAGGTATAGACTATGGTCCTTCATTGACCTTGCTCTCAAGTTACCAGGTCTAGTGGCTCTAGGAAAATCTGACTTATAGAATTCTGCAATAGCTTCGTTCCAGGTTTTACGTTCTAATTCTTTAAGGTTATCTTTAGTAATTACTCTAGTTTTATTCTGTTCAGTTATTTGAGGATCTTTTATCCAATGGCCTTTGTCGTTGCTATGGTCCTTTACAATGTTGAACACCTTATCCTCACATTGTTTGGTTCCAAATATGCCAGGCACATATTTACCAATTGATAGATACTTTGCTTTCCGATCAAACCAATATTGAAGCATAAAGTATTTACTTTTAGTGGATTTATGCACGCATAGTTTCAGGCCTTTTAAACTAGACTTTTTCCCTACCTCAAAAGGTAACCACAAGCGATCGCGATACTTATTCTTACCATCCTTAATGTATGAGAATTCAAGATCATCAAATTTGATCTTATCTATGCTGTGATCCGTAAATTTTATTCGTTCTAGTTTATTCATTATACTTTCGTTCTAGTTTCGTCAGTAGTTCCACCTGGACTAACTTGATTGATAGTTAACACTAATCTATAATCTATCAAGTGCGTTCAATCCTTTTGGGACAGTTTGTATGGTATTCGATTTAAAGTGTAATGTGAATCCCACGCATTTCTAAACCGAGGGTCGGAGGTTCGAATCCTCCAGGGCGCGCCAAAAAAGTGTTGGTACTGAATCATTATTTCTACTGTTGCACAAAAGACTCAACAAATATTTATTTTTATCCCATCTTCGTTCTAGTCTAGTTCTAGTTTGAACATATATATAAAGAGCAATCCTTACTTATTAGCCATTACGACATCACTACAAGTTAGGACTAAACCAATACATTTACGCCATTTGATCTGTTGTTAAGAACGTCAGAAGGTTCGTTTATTGTTCTACGTGAAACTACCTAACGTTCGCCGACTGTTGTCGGCTCACGTGGTCCAACAAGTAGGACCCATTTCGGATTTGGACTTTGCTGAATCTTTTTAAATGAATCCTGTGGTTGTATATCGTTAACGTTAATGAGGAAGGTATTTAGTCGGATCGATAAAGCCAAGGGGACCCAAAACTTTTTCACTTCAGGAACGTTTTAAGATTCACAAAATAAAAAAAATAAAATAAAATCAAATAAGAAAGGTAAAAAATTCTACAAAAAAAATATTAAAAATGGGATGGTATAGACCACACGCAAGTTTGAACAAATTTCAGGGACCACGAATAGATAGATGTATTAATTGTGGTGACCATAAAGAAATCAAGACTCAAATCACTATGGAGTTTGGTGAAGGCAATTATAATACTGGATCAATATGTAAAGATTGTTATTGCTCTTATCAGCTAGAAAAGACTTCCGTCAGCTTTGATATGTAGCTGAAGCATTTTATCTAATTCAAATAAAGATTTACCAATTAATTCTGAAGGTGTGTAGTACCTGGATAGAATACTGTAATAAGCATTAAAAGATTCTTTTGTAGTTGCTGAAGGTATTGATGAAGCATAAAGAGATTCCAGACCTTCCTTTTTAGTTTTAGTGTCGTCAGGCTCAAGTGGTGGAGGTGGTCGTTCTTCCCACCAGTTAGGATCCAGGGTATTAAGATAGTCCTCCATCTCAAGCATTTCATCTACTGTTTTTTTTGGTTTTTCAGCTACAAGTGCTTTTGGAACATCCTTGTCAAAATCATAAGTAATTTTTTTATCTATATAAGCCATATTCAGTTAGCACTTCCTGACTAAATATTTAGAAATGGATGGAAGCCGATTTAAGATAGATAGCCAGGAAATAAATTAATTTGTGCAACACAAACAATATAAGAATCTTTGTCCCTGGTCACAAGCTCCAGGCCATCCTACGTTTTATATGAAATGGCATTTAGGTTAGTCAGCATAGGCACGTGGTTCGTGATTGAAATTAATAAGTGTCAGGCGTCAGGTGTCAAGCAAGGTTTATGTAAGTACCTTGGGCGTAAGCCTTACTTGGTACATACATTACGGACCAACGGACCTTTGTAGGTTAGTCACAGTAAGCGTAACAATCCGTATCAAGGGTAACTCTTGATGGGGTCAAATACTTTTCCAATCGTTATTAAGTGTAGTTAATTCGTCATTACTTGATTTATTTGTTACGTTGAATTCAGTCTAGCCTGACTATGCTAACGCTATCCAAAAAAGTATTATGTAATGCGCCTCGCCTTAACTGTCTAGCCTGACTAGGCTAAATAAAATCTATTTTGGTTTGTTTTA
>JGI24006J15134_10000988_pt1 | contig 16370 bp, 11 predicted proteins | sample LinPmetageLP53_FD_15134 | JGI IMG/M metagenome (IMG submission 15134)
ATAGATTTTATATCTACATTAGGGTGGAGAGACTTTAACGAATACACAAGTAGAAAGCACGTTAGAAGTCTACTTAACTACGAGAGAACACCCTCATGTTCATGGTTACAAACAAGAGGATTATGCGAAGCATCTTGTTGGCGGGATGACGGCACAAGGAGAAAATAGTATGATGCGAACACCTAAACACTCAAGAGTATTTTTTGAAGTAGTAAATGAAGAATGTAGTTTCTGTAAGAGCAGATTAGGTTTCCTTTACCCTAAAAATATGCCGCCTGTATGTATGAATTGTAGTATGGAAAAACAATCCTCTTAAATAGAGTAATAATACTGTAACAAATGTGCTTCTGATAGACGATAGAGAAAACCCAAAAGTAATTAACAAATTATTAATGAGATTGGGTGAAGAAAACGCCCAAGTTTTGCGGATGGCTTCTTCTGATTATAGAATAGGTTCTTGGGGAATTGAGGCAAAAGAAATAAATGATTTATACCGTAGTATTTTAGGTCTAGGTAGAAATGGTAGAACAATAGTCCACCAATTAAGAGAGTTACAAGAAGATTTTGATAACCCTATGTTAGTAGTCTATGGAACTAAATTAAAACCATACGTTCATGGTGGTAGACCATCAGCAAAACAGATAGCCATAGAAATGTCTAGGATGAAAAAAGTAAATCAACAATTTAAAATGACATTTTATCAAAGATTTCCTAAGATTAAGTATATGGAATTGACTACTATGGATGATTTTGTAGAGTGGTTGGTTATAAATCATACACAAACACAAGTAAAAGAGGCCACCGGACTTAATGTTATGGAAAAAGAAACAAGAAGTGCGGCTGAAATGAGTAATTTAGACCCAAGAGTAGCGGCTTTATGTTCCCTTAAAGGTATTTCTATACAAAACGCAGAAGATTTATTAAAAGAGTTTGGTAGCATACCTAAATTACTAAGAAGTAGGACTACACAGAAATCTATTATGGAAATTAAAGGTCTAGGTAGACTTAAAGCACAAACAATTTTAGGTTTAAGAGATTCTTATTGAACACCGAAACGATTAGAACTTCCCCTAACAGGTGCAGTAGCCCTATTTAGTTTTACGTCAATATTTTTAAGGATAACGCTATTTCTATCGGAATTATCATCCCCTGTAGCCGCCTTTCTTGTTATTTTTACGGTTAATTTATTACCGGATTCTAGCCCTGCTAATAATGTTTGAGGTATTAACTCTATTATTTTATTTCTAGTATTAGTTTTTATATAACAAGTATTTGTTATTGTATCTCCTGTTTCTTGCACTGTAACGCTAGTGTATATTACTGCTGTTTTGTTTAATGTAGAATTAGTCCCATGATTTACTTCACTTTGTATTAGAATTGTCTTATCTATAACATCAACAGGTATAACAAACTCAGTCTGCAAAGTAGATTCAAAAGTAGTAGTAGTAGGACTTTCATTTAATAAATCTACCCTACCTTTACCTGCTAGTATATATCCATCGGATGTTACAGATGCGTTACCGCTTGCTGTAGATATATCAACATCCATACCCTCTATACCTTTTAAAATACTAGGGACTTTCGGCGGCCTTTGTTGCCCTAAGATACTAAACTTAGAATTATGACTAAGATTATCATTTATCAAAGACATTCTACCCTTAATATTACCGTAGGCTGATTTACTAATTTTATTTATACCTTGATTCGGGTCATAGTCTAATCTATCTGCACCACCATTACCACTATCATCTACACCACCTTCCGGTTTTTGTCCGTCTTGGTTAATATCTTGTGCAGGTGTTGTAGACGGCGGAACAATAGTAGAAACTCTTTCAGGTGCGGCAGGGACATAACCTCTTGAGTCTTGATTCCCTACCTGTCTAGTTTTACCATCAGTAGGGAATAGATAGCCTAGAATCCCACCACTTCTTAAAGATTCATCCCTCTCTAATTTAAAATCTACATCTTCTTTTTTACCCGCCTCTATGTTCCAAGATATTTCTTTTAAGGTTAAAGTAGTGGGTGTATCTAAACCTATACCTGCATCAGTATATGAAACAAAAGTAGCAGGTATATATGACAAATCGTTAGTAATATTAATTCTAGGTGCATACCACTCATTTCTCTCTACTGTGAAACCACCATTCATTTCTGAATATTCTCTACCACCTAGAGGGAAGATACTGTTTGTATTTCCTGTTGTTAAAGTTATACCTTGTATAGAGTTAGCATTCTTTAAAATATTAGAACCTGTTGGGTCGCCACATCTATGACGCAACAAAGCCCTACAATATTCTGCGTTAAAACTAACTACTATTTTTGCGTTTGCTACTGCGCCATATCCACTAGGTATATCTATTTCATAAAACCCACTACCTCTTACGTCTTTAGATGTTGCTTGATTTGCCGCTAAACTAGGTGTTTTATCTCTATCATTACTAAAACTATAATCAGCAAGATGTATGGTAAAGTCGCAGTTATCTATCGAAGTTTCGTTTTTTATTGATATAAAAACTCTTAGAGATTCTCCGGTAGCATTACTTATTTTTGGGGTAAAATTAGGTATATGAACAACCTGTAAGGCATAACTTAAAGACCTAGAGCCATACCAATAAAAATTATCATCCCAAGACACATTACTAGCAGTATGAGTAAAGGAAGAATTACCATATCTATTGTGTATATCTGTAGAAGTTTTCATGTTACCGTCTAGTCCATTAGTCATACCGGAAAACAAAACACCGCCTGTGCCTAATCTAGTCCAAGAGTTACCTTTGTTTGTGTTACTAGAATCGTAATCACCATAGCCCTGTAAAGCCAATTGCGGGTCAGCAATATAACCAAACCTACCACTATCAATCATTTTATTTTCTGCCGCACCCTCTAACGTAGGTGATGCTGATATAGACATACGAGTTTCTTGATTTTGATTATAAGAATGCTTCGCTACGGATTCTGCTTCTACACTTGATGTTATATTAGGATATTCTAATACTTTCCACCTAGTAGTATCTGTAAGATTTGTTGCCGGATAATCTACAAACGCTTGAGAATTGTTATAATAAACACGCACATTTGTTATTTGACCTGCTACTTCTGTTTTAAGGTCAGATATTTTTAAGTTTTCTCTAGTAAGAACCAAACCACTATTATATTTAGGTCTATATTCTATTCTTCCATCTCTACCTATTAGGTAAGAGAAGGTTGTTTTAAGCCCGTTCTCTACGCCGAAGCCACTCTTAGACCTAATATCATTTATAGTGCTTAGAATCGTCTTAGTTCGGCTATCTACGAGACTTCCGTAACTATCGTTATTGGTGGTAGAGCCATCGGCAGTCATATTAGATGTTATAGGTATATTATTTATGTCAAAAGCACATGATAATCTAGTCTCAGGCAACCAAGAATCCATTAGTGCGGCAGACCATAGTAATCTAAACTTATCGCTATCATAAAAACTACCGCTATTTTCACTTTTTACATCCCCCTTTACATTCATAAGTAATCTTAGCATAAAAGCACTACTAACAGTAGTGTGGACTGCTATAGAGGTGGCATCTATTGTTGCGCCCGCTATTCTTATACTTGTTTTTACCCCTAAATTATTATAATTATTAGTCCAATTATCTATATAATCAGCCCATAAAAATGTTTCTAAATCAAACGGTGTATCTTTCAAGGAATCGGAAATACTTGTAGCGGATGTTAAATACACATTACTTAGTTGCACCGGAATTGTATAGTCATCTGTGTTAGCGCCATCAGAAGTCCAAGCACCACTAACGACTATTGTATCTTCGTCTATTACCGCTATTATATTGTGCCTTGTAGTATTCGTGGTATTTTTGATAACCATACCGCTAGTGATACCTTTTGTTATAAAAGTTTCTCCGGTCTTAGTAAGTTTTGTAGTAGGTGGGTCAAAAGGTGTAGGGTTAAAAGAATCTACATCTATCGCTGTATTGGTAACTGCTGTGGCTAATTTACCTGTCCAACAAAAATATAATTCTTGGGTATCATCCGAACCTTCTAAATCTGCTTGTATCAGTCCTGTTCCGCTATCAGAAAAATTGGTAGTATCTTCTACGGGTATTCCGGCATCACCTACAAATAAACCTTCGTCTGCAAATGTTACATCTGATAACAACCTTCTAGTGTTAGGATGTTCTTGGTAGGGGCTAGCGGTTGTTTTGTAAGAAGAAATTGCTTCTGCGTAGTAGTTATCTATTAAAGCAGGAAATCCATGCACTGTTGCTACATAATCACCTAAGTTAGTATTACCACCGGATATTTGCCCCGTTGTCCCTTTATTTGCTAAAGTGTTAAGATTGAAAAACTTTGCAGAATCTATAATTAAAAATGACCCTGCTTTATCTTCCCAATCGTGGTATTTAGTATCTAATTCTTTTTCTGAGGCTGATGCGGGCGCAACCATTATACTACCTACTGCTGAATTAGTATTAGAACCTGCTGAAACACCGGATAAAATAATAGCACTTGAACCATTAATAGCGGATATTTTGTAAGTTCCATCATAGTGTAGGCTATTATATACAGTAGCATAAGAACCTACTGTGTATCTTGATTCAGTTAAACCTTCTATTACTAATAGATTTGACCCATAAGTAAAAGTAGACGACTCTTCTCCTAAAGAATAGTCGGGTGTCTTAGAAAACGCCGCACCACTAACAGGTTCGTTTGTAGCATCTACATTCCATATATCTATATCTTCCCCTACTTTTAAAGATGCAAACTTGTCTATATTTCCGTTAGTATCTGTTTGGTCTACATAATACAAAGAAACATCGTAGTTTTCCGTTGTAGGGTATTGTAAACCAAAGTCCTTTTTTCTAAAACCACCGTCTGCATCGGCTTTACCATTATTTCTCATGTCAGCCCAAAGCAACCAAAGATGCTTATAGTCATTACTTATGTTTAATATATTTACCATAAAATTAGTGCCGTTTAAATTGGCTACAGAAGTAGCAACATAATCTATATATTTGCATCCTACAAGATAATAATTACCACCACTAGATTGAATACCCTGATAAATAAATTGGTATCTCATGTGAGAGTTAGTAGAAAACTTACCTTGTATTTGTGCTACACCACTTGTTTTACCTGCATTAGAAAGAGTAGTATAAAGAGCAGATGTTATTTGCACCCATTTATAATTAGTAGTGTCTATACCTGTGTAACTACAAGTGCCGTGTGTTCCTATTATATTACCATAATGATATTGAAACCAAAGAGAGTTAGGTAAATCTCGCATCCATCTAGCGTGTAATACCCTATCTTTTGTTGGTGTAAATGACGAAGGTGCGGGTGTCATTACACCCTTGTCGCTAACCCATTCTTTGCTATCGTTACCCATTTCTAGCCCTGTGTTGCTTGTGTATGTCCCAAACTCACCGGAAATGTAAGGGGTGGTAGTAGTAACACACCAAAGATAAGGACTAAATGAGGCAGAAAACTCTCCAAAATAATTTAAAGTTTGTTTGATAGATGCGACAACGTGTCTACCACTTTGAATTGTATTATCAGCACCACTTTTTCTTACTTTATTTACACAAAATACATCACCCGAAGATAGTGCGGGGTCAGCATCAAAGAAAAAAGTAACATATTCTGATATTGGGTCAGTAGATTGTGGGTATTGCGTAGCAACATTTATCGCCCAATTAGCATACCCGAATAAATTATTAGTATCAGCAATAGCGGGGTCAAACTCTACCCCTGTGTATTTACCTGCGTAAACTATATTTCCGTTGCCTGTTTGAGCATTACCATAAGGTAAATCATTTTGTGAAAAACTTAGTGATGTTGTTAATACACCATTTGTTACCGGATTTATACCACTTGCGTTAAAATTATTTGAACCTGTTATAGTAATACTACTACTTGTAGTATAACCATGACCCGAAGGTAAATCAATAGTTGTTCTTAAAGTCCCATCAATGGTTTTTTCGTAAAAAGAATCTATGTTTAAACCGTCATATTGGTCCTCTAAACTATTAGGACCACTACTACTTTCGTTATTATACATCTGTATAGGGTGGCTTGAACCTAACTGCATTCTTTGATTAGATGTTTCTTTGTAATTATCATCTACATCAAAACCAACATTACTACTTAATACTTTTAAGGGTAATGAACCTAGATTCATAATACTTTTAAAACCTTGTGCGTCATAAAGCCAATATTCTGTAACTGCATTTTCAGAATCGTTAATACCTTTTTGTCCTATTTCCCAAAGAGGGACTTGTCTATCAAGAAGGCTTATATTATCAGTAGCGTTTAGGTCTATACTTCTCTCTCTACCTTTTTGTTTTATACTCATATTGTTTATTACGCCTCTCCACACCGGCCTATCTATTCTAGGGGTTTGACTACCAAAAATTAATAAAGACCAATCAACAGGTGTTGAAGAAGAAAATATACTTTTAAGATTTAATAAATAATCTTGTTTTCTCATACCTAAGTTTAGGTTTTCTGCCCCACCACTTTCGTATTTAGGCATATCATTTATTTCTAAATTAGCAGTCGAAAAACCATTTAGGGGATAAGTAATTTTTAAAGATTGAATAGGGGTTTCATAACTTGCATAATCTTCTGCATCTGTAAGGTATCTAACTAGACCTACTCTATCTATCATAAGAGTAGTGCTACTACTACTACCGGATTTAGGTTGTAGGGTCAATTGAAACCCATACATATTTTCTGCTGTTCTTGTTTCTGTAAATGCCGCACTGGTTACTTTTTTTTGCCCGTTAATATATACATCATAAGTTTGTGCTGTATAATCCATAACAAAATCAAAATCTATCCATGTATCATCATTAATAATATTTTGTTGTGTGTTGTTGCCTACATACTCAAGACCTAAAGCATCATATATTATTGTATTAGCATTGTCTAAATCAATAGTTTTACTTATTGCGGGGTTTCCACTAAACCCACTAGAATAACTTGCGTCGGGAAAATCCGACCTTTCAAAACCTAATTCAAAAAGTAAGTTTAAATCAATTTTACCATTATTTGTAGTAACACCGTTAAAGGCTCTTGCCGCTATTCTTGCGGTAAAAGTATCTCCATCTAATTTACTGTTCAAAGAACCTTTGTAAATTAATGTAGGTTTTGTGCTACTACTATTAAAAAGACTACGGTATGTTTGTATAGCCAAAAATGGTTGTCCTGATGGAGATGTAATAGGTGCAAAAAGGTTTTTCGGGGTTTTACTTAAAGAGGACCAAGTAGTATCTCCTAATGTTTCTCCCATCCATGTGCCTATTAAATGCCCTCTTTGTATGAAATCCCCACTAGCAACCATCCACCCTGCTGATTTAACATTGTAATTTGCTGTAGTATAAGGAAACATACTTGTTCTCCCAAATGTCGCATCATTATCTCCGGTAGGTATATAGTATTTACCTAATGTATCATAACCATTTGAAAGTAAAAGATAATCTTCACTAGATACTGCGTTAAACTCATATCTATTAGCAACGTGTCCGTCGGGATATTGTAATTGCGCTCTACCTTCCCACTTTTCGGGTTTTTGTCTTGAAGTATCATAAGACAACCACTCAAAAAGACCGTTGTTTTTAAGGTATTGGTTGTCGGTAGTGCTTAAAAACTTATTACCATACTGCGCTATTCTATTTCTGTCTGCTATACTAAATCTATATCTAGGATTTAATGTTGCTTCACCATTCATAGGATTACCAAAATGGCTTAATGATATAGAATAATCATTAGCAATATTAGGGTAGTTAATATCATCCGGTATAGCCCTAGCACCGTTAAAATCATCGTAGTAGCCCGCAAGCCATACCCCATACATATTAGATACTTTTCTTACCATTAAAACACCTTAACTGCTAGTAAATAATATTCCTCTTGCGTTACCGCCACTTTCTATTTCATCTAATATTTGATTTGCTACTTGGTTAGTAGTCATACCATTAAAAGTATTACTCATAATTACTTCTGTGGTAGTTATAAGGGTTTCTACCCCCTGTTGCACTACTTGTTTAACTAGATTTCCGGTTAAATTATCAGAAGAAAATCCGTAAAATAATTCTTCTCTACTGTTAGCAAAGTCATGCAAAGCATCCGAAGCATCTTGGTAGCCATCTACTAAAATACCCATAGCCTGTTTTTCAGAATTAGTTAATATCTGTAGACCGGACTCTACACCTTCTACAAACGCATTCCAGTCATCTAAACTTTCTATGCTTCTTGCTCTAACTATTTCTGCAAATATAGCATTTTCTTCTTCAAATGCTTTTATAGTTGCTTCCCAAGTATCATTCCTATCATCTATGAAAAATCCTTCGGGTGATTCTCCGCCCGGAACTATTCGCCCTAATTGTATAAAACCATCTTTGCTTCTTTCTAAACTTTGACCTAACGTGCGGTTTCCTAAACTCATGCCTTCTTCTCCAAACTTATTAACGTGTTGAACATTTTTCTCTAAAGCAGAAAAATACGCTTCCATACCTTCTTCGTCAAAAGTCCCTGCTTCTTTTTCTGCAAGAACAAATTGTGCTTGTTTAATATCTAAAAGAGATTGTTCTAATCCTAATTCTCTTTCTAGTTGTTCTATTTTTGCTTTACTTACTACATCTTCAAACTTGGCTAATTTTTTTACTTCTTCGGATTTATCCGATATTGATGTAGTAAGACTTTCAATAGTATGTGTTTCATCTTTTATCATATCTATTAATTCGCCTGTGCTTGCTTTGTATTTATCCATAGATTCTAAATCACTATCAAAGTTTAAATTATCTGAATCTCCCATAATACCTAAAAACTCTAAACCTTCTACTAATAATACAGAAGCCGTTAATAAAGCGGCATAAAACGGTATTGCTCTTGCTACTGATGCCGCCGCAACCATAACACCTGCACCAAAGGCTCTAAGACCTGTTGCCGCCGCCGTTGCCGCACCACCAAGATAAATGTAAGATGTTGCTAAACCCGCATTTGCTCTCATAGCAATAACACTAGCAGTAGTATTCTGATGAGTAATATAAGTATCGTAGCCTACTGCATCAGTATTAATTCTTGTTGCTCTAGTATTAACAGCACTAGAAACAGTTTCTTTATCTTGGACAGCCGTTCTCATGTGCATGGCTCTCATCTGCATTATCATAGCCGCAGTATTTAGAACCATACCTATTCTCATACTTTTTTGTCCCGAACCAAACATCATAAACATAGTTCCCATTATACCCATTCTAATACTTAAACGATTCATAGATGCCGCATGAGCCGCCGTATCTTCAAGCATAGCCTTTCTTTTAGTTTCGTCATCTATTTTTACCTGTAATGTATGTGCCGATAATTTACCTGTTAATTCATTGTAAGATAGCCCCATTTGGTCTATTAATTGTATAGTAGTTTGGTCTACTGCGTGTTTGTTTGTATCAGTTATACCTAAATTATATACTGCCCTTGCTTCTTCGTCTATTGTAGTAATTAAGTGTTCTCTATCTCTAATTTCTCCTTGTATTAATTGACTTTCTACTCTTAATTTTGCTATATTATCTTCATCCGCAAACATTTGTTTTCTTAATTTAATATCTAAAATAGATTGTTCAGCATCTCTTTCCTTTGTAAGTTTAGCAATAATTCTGTTTTTTTGATTCTCATTTTTGTTAGCATTTTGGGCTGTTATTTTATTATTAAGATGTTTTATGTTTGCATTATTTTTGTTGGCTATTATTTCTTCTGCTTGGTTTTTATGTATGTTTGTAAAAGAAGCATTTACGGTAGTATCTAATTTTCTGTATTCATTTATTTCTGCTTGTATCGCTATAATATTTTGCTTTCTCCCATCTAATTGTCCTTTTAAGGCAAAAGTTTCTTCTAGTGTTTTACTCATGTTATTTACTTCTGCGTCTGTAAGTCTTTCTAACTCTAGCGTTTGCATTGTTAAAGCATCTGTAATGTCTTGGACACCTGCTTCATAGTGCATCATCTGTGCTGTGCCTCTTTGGTAAGCATCGGATTTATTACCGTAAGCATCTTGGTTAATTAACTCTTCACCGGATAAAGCCCTTACAACAGATTGGTATGTTCCCATAGCAACGGTAAGCATTTGTAAATTAATTATAGTATTAAACATAGGGCTTACGCCTGTTTGTAATATTTGGCCGAAGGATGCAAACCTACCTATTACATCACCTATACCTTCATCACCTAAAAACATAGCAATTTCGGCATTTAAATCAGCCTGTCTATCTGTTGCTGATGTTAAAGCAGGTATTAAAGAATTACCAATAGCACCGGACATATTTTTAAGTCTTGCTTCTGCTTGTTCCAATTGGAATAAATCTGTTTGTCTCCTTCTGTTTATTTCTTCTAAAGCAGGAGATAATCTCATAGTCGCTTCAAACTCTAACTCTAAAGCCCTGTTATAGTTTTCGCTTAACTTTAAAAATCTAGTATAATGTCTATTACCTGCTACTTTTTGGGCTAAAGTAGTTTTTTCGTGTTCCTTTAATTCAGGATATATTTTATTTAAATCCATCATTATTTTTGAAAGACTTCTTAAGTTTTCATTTTCATCGTGTGTAGCAATACCTAATGCGTGGAATGCGTCTGCCGCACCATTTGTATTAGCACCTAACCTAGCGTATATCATACGCAAGGCTCTACCACCCTTACCTTGTTCTTCACCGGCTTCAATAAGGACAGCAGACTGCGCCGCCATAGCCGCTATACTTTCTCCTGTAAGGTGAGCCTGTGATGCGAATTGATTCATAACATAAGTAATCTGTTCCATTGTAGAAGCAGACCTGTTTTCGATTGTGTTTAATTGGTCTAGTATTCTAATAGAGTTTTCTCTAATCCCATTTATTCTTTCTTGTTCGGTAGCATTTTCCATTATACCGTTAGTCATAAACTTAGTCTGTTGCTGTAAGTTAATCATACGTTGCATAGCCGCTTCGGTTTCCATGTTACTTATCATACCGAATTGCATACCTACTTCTGTGCCTACACCCATACTACCTGCGCCTAAAACACCCGTTAATTGAGCCATCCTTGCCGCCGCTTGGAATGTTTGGTCGGCTGAAAATCCGAAATCTAAACCTATTGACTGTATTTCTTTTTGTATTTTTGCTGTATCTTCTGTTACATTAAGAAACTTTTCTAATTCTATTCTTGCTGTTTCTATTTCTCTAGCAATAGGTGTCATGCTATTCATCATACCGGCAAATTGGTCGCCTATGGCTTGACCGGCTTCTTGCACACCACTAATAGCGTCAAGCATAAGAGACTGAAACACTACACTTGCGGTTTTAGCATCTTTAATTAATCTGTTTGCTTGGAATGTCCCTACAACGTCGAAGAAAACCCTAGACGCACCTGCTCTAAGAACAAGTAAAGTAATAGCACATACGATAGGCATTATGCTTGTAAAATACCCTAAAAATAAGTTATCTATCATACCGCACTATCTCCACTCTCACCCTTTATAGGCATTCCGCTATCCTTAATTGCTTTAAGAACATCCCCACCGTCTGATAAGTATTTTCGTTGCTCTCTCCTTTGGTTTCTACGTGCTACTGCGCCTTTAGCATCAGTCTTAGCATCTTTAGTAGCATCGGATATTTTATCGTTTATTTCTGCCGCTACTATCATATCTAATTGCATTTTATAAGACCCACCTTCGCAATCATACCTATCCCATAGGTCCGAAGGTAAGACCCCCTTGTAAGCCATACATAGAGAGGGGGCTACTCTAATGAAATCTATAAAGGGACTGCGCCCTCGTCTACATCCCCACGAACAAACTGTAATATTTCATTTAATTCTTCAAAAGTCAAATCGTCTAAGTCTATATTTTCATCTAAGATACAGTTTGGGACCCACGCTTCTATTTGGTCGGTCATTCCCGCACCCATGTCATCAAGCATAGCCGCAAAATCTTCATTCTGTTCATCGGTCCAATCGCTAGGTTCACCCGCATGACGCATTTTTCTAAATGCTTGTGCTTGTAAATTAGTAATTTTGAGTTTCGCCATTCCCGACGCTTGTTTAACCCATATTCTTGTTCCATCATTTAGTTCTATTTCTTTTTTTAGCACCGGCATATTTATCACTCTTTTTTTTATTTACGGGCATTTCAGCCTCGCTTATCAGACGGATTGTTCCATCCTCTTTAATTTCCCAAACACCTAAAGTGTTTATGAAGGTATTCCTTTGACTCATTCTTCTTCATCTACTTTTGCGCTAAAAGAACGAGGTAATGCTTTCATTACTTTATCCCATCCTAAATCAATTGCTTCTTCTCTTGACAAAGTAGTGTTTGCTACTATATGCCCTTTGAGTAAACCAAGACGATAACCTGCTTTTCTATCTGCTTCGTTAGCCCACCAAAATACATTTTCGGCAGAATGCTGTCCTAATGCTACTGCTAATACTTCTATATCATCTGTTGCTACAAGTATTTTCATTTTTACACCTTACTCTTTTTTAGATTTCTTGGTAGTTTTTTTCTTTGCCGCTTTTTTTGCCGCTTTAGGTTTAATAAGTTTTTCAACCAATCTACCATTTTTTATTTCTTTAGACCATGTTCCTAAATCGTTTTCGTATGTTTCCAAATTATTCACCTCAGTATGCTACTGCGTCGCCGCTAGGTTCTGCAACACCTTTACCTACTAATGCTATATCAATTGCTTTTCCTAGTAGTGGATTCATTAATGCTGTAAAGTTTACACTCATTGTGTTTGTATCTCTACCGCTTATGTTAGCAGTAGGGGCTTCAAATCTTAAGTGATATAGATTTATTGTCATTGAAGAAGGACTTCCTACTGTCTCCATATCTAAAAACTCTAATCTCATAACTGATGCACCGTCGAATGCTAATTGTTCGTATTTAAGACCATCTTCTGCTGTCAAAAGGTCATAGGTAGGTTCTTCTTGTGAGGCTGTGTAAACAACCTCGTTAAAATCAATACTACCGCTAATTTCCATTTGTTGTGAAGCAGGTGCGTGTCTGTAAGTGCTACTACCTAGACCGTATGAGTTATCTGTATCTCTATTCATAGATATACTTAGATTTACCCCTTTAACCTTTGCTGTTGCCGCACCAATTGTTCCGTCGCCGGTATCAAACTTTACTGTTCCGTTAGCAAAGTGTAATGCGTCTAAAGCAACACCATCATAAAGAACACTACTTGTTTGTAGTGAAGATGTAGCGGATTCTGATTTCCCTACGAAGTCAAAACTAGCCATAACGTATTCTCCTACGTTAGCAGTTAAAGACATACTATTAACCATCATACCTGTGTATGTATGTTCTTTTGCTTCTCTACCTACTCTTACGGTAAAAGAAGGATAAATAATTTTGTAAGCAGATGCCGGAACCCAAGCCGTCCCCGCCGCATTAGCGGCAGTAAATCTATACAAACAACCATCAACGGGGTATATAACGTAATCTCCAACGGCATATGCTGTTGCTTGTAACCATGACCCTTTGTTTGCTAATGTTGTAGCATCTGCTCTTTTGTTAAGACCAAAAAACGCTTGTTCTAATCCATGTTTTGAAGTCGAGGCCGAACCTGTTGCTGTATCATCGGGTAAAAGACCATGAAGTAACATACCTAAAAAGTCATCTACTTGAACGGCCATGTTTATACCGCCTTCGGAATATTCTGTTCCTGTTACCATTTTACTTGATTGTTGTCTACTTATGTCGGACCTACCTAGCATTTCAAAGTTCATTGAAATAGATTCGTCGTCTATTTCACCAAAAGTTTGTGTGCCGGAAGGTTCTGTCCCATAAGTTCCTTCTTTTTCTATTGAAATATACCTATTTATAAACTCATTTGTCATAATATTACCTCTATGTATTTGTAGAACGAGCCGAGTCTCTTATCAATATTATCTATGTCTCATATCTATTAAACGCATATAAGTTAATGTTAGAGTATGAACACATACTGTTTCATCGTCATCCATTTTAGTATCTAATTCTGCTTTATAAGATATAAGGCTATCAGTAGTGCCTAAGACCCCTGTATTTACATACAATTCATCGAATATTTCACCAATTATATTTAAGCCTTGTCTATATGCGTTTTCATAATTAGTCCCTTTAGTAGTAACATATATTTCTACATCATAATTTTGTTTTATTTTAGAACCGGATAAGGCTTCAAACTGTGGAGAATCAAGACCTGTAATAAGAACGTGTATATTAGGCGTAGTATATCTATTTAACATCCTAGAAGATATATCGTAACCATATAATATATTAGCATCAGAAACCTGTGTTTTTAGGTATATTTTTTGTGTATTTTTTAATAAATCTACAATAGCAATACCCATTCTAGGAACTGCATCTTGTGCAAAATCACTTGTCATTAATTGTTCAGGGGTAAATGCACCAAACTTAGAATAATATACGTTAGCCCATTTTATATTACCACTTGTATTACCCCATTGTATAATTTTTGATGAACCACTAGCACCTGTAACACTAGAAAATATATCTTCTGCGTTATCATCTTGTATAATTTCATGCACATACAATTTTGCTTTTCCTGTAGCATCTAAAGTTACCCTTAAAATTAATGGAACAGGGTTACTTTCCGTTAAAAGTAAATCTAAATTACTTACTGTAACTGTTGTAGCACCTACTAATTTAAGTGATGTAGCGTTACCTGTTCCTTTTACTTCTACTTTATGTGTTCCGTTATCTAATTTTATAAGTATTTCATCATTATTAGGTGCGGTAGTGTAGGATAAACAAGCGACAAATGTGTATGCTGTATTTGTTGTAGGTATTATTGTATATGTCCCATTTGTTACAACCCAATTACCACCGGATGCAGAACCACTACCGGATGTAGCAGTCCATTCATCTTGAAAATAACCCGTTAATCCTGTTGGGTCTGCACCATTCATTCTACTATTCCAATATTGTGTTGTTGTTGCTACCGCCATATTTACTGCCCCTTTAATTGTTTTCTAAATGTCCTTCCACTTAAACCTTGCCTTCTATTAAATCTTGTTCCTTTTCCTAAATAATAAGCAGAAGTTTTAGTTAATGGTGATAAACCTACATTTGGCTTAACTGTAAATGCCGGTTGTGAGTTTTCACGCAATTCTGTTAAAGACTTTTCACCTCTTTTCATACGACTACCTCTTGCGCCCGTAGGGTTTGTAGGTGAATCCCCTTCGTCAAAAGAACCTATAACAAAAGTAATATACCTTGAATAATTTCTTGTATTTTCTCCTTTTAATTCTTTTAAGTTTCCATATAAAGAATGTGCAATTCTATTTATTGCATCCCCCTCTAGTTTATTACCCGACTGTTGAAAAGAAGTTACGCTACTATCACCAAAACCCTTTTTTCCCCATCTTGATTTTTTCTTAAAATGTCTAGTTTTACTTCTTCCGGGTTTAGCGTTAATATCTTTTCTTGTTTTTTCTACTGTCTTGTGGACTACATCACCCAAAAAAGAGTATGCTAACATATTAACCCCTTGTGTTAGGGTTTCTGCCTGTTTAACAAAAGCGGATTTATCAAAATAAGCCTTAAAACCTAAAGTATATTCTTTATTTCTTAAAAGTTTAGGGTATTTAGGTTTACTTCTATCTATTCTACCGCCCGCCCTAAAACCAAAACGGCTACTTCTTAAATGAGAAGCGGCTTTTTGTTTTCTAACTACATTATCCCATGCTTTTTTTGAATCTGTTTGTGTATTTGTTCCCGGCATATATCCCGGTGCATTAAATAAATCTTTCATATTTGATTGAGTAGCATTTCTAAAACCTGCAAGATTAGCATTTTTAGTAGAAGGTAAAGAAGGATTATCTTTTAGGTATTTTTTTTCTTGTGCCGTAATAGGTCTACCATCTTTACTTCTACGGATTAATTCAACCCAAGTTTGGTCCTCTAATAAAGATATTTCTGTTTGAAAATTGCGTATATTTTGTCCCATTATTGTAGCGTAATTATTTCTTGCTTTAGTCATTGTTCCTAGTCTAACCCAACCCGGATGAGTATAACCATCGGCACTAATAAAAACATGACCTTCTTTTTCTTGTTGTGCTTTAAATTGTTTTTTTAACGTAGCCATTTAATCACCTCAAGAAAAACTTCCGAGATGAGCCAACCGTGTAAGATTATTTACACCTCTTTCTCTAAGTGTATTCCCTCTTAAAGAATCACCGCCTTCGTGAAATGTAGATTCATCTTCCATATAGTATGCCGCCGCTATATCCCCACATATTTCTCTAAGAACATGAGCAAACTCACCTTGTTGAACCGTAACACCACTTGCGTGTGCAATAGAAATACCTGTAACGCCTGTTAAATCATTATTAGATTTTGCTGTCCAAGATAT